>Ga0209671_1003260_pt1 | contig 15476 bp, 8 predicted proteins | sample WorMetHERISLAND2_2_FD_187401 | JGI IMG/M metagenome (GOLD analysis project Ga0209671, IMG submission 187401) | Marine gutless worms symbiont microbial communities from Max Planck institute for Marine Microbiology, Germany - Olavius geniculatus... | ecosystem: Host-associated > Annelida >...
GGGTAGTTCAGAGTTTTCATTTCCTGCGTAGGAAACTAGAGTACATTCCACACTGAACCATTACCCTGCTGCTGCTGCTGCTGCTGCTACCACTATTATTACTCGAGGCTCTATGAAGTACTTTGCAATCTCAGAAGTGGCAGCTAATTGGCATGAGCTAATAATGTCACGGTGCACTATGGGGCCATCCAATGTCTGCGTCAGCAAACAATTGGACCCGCGGTTTGCAGCCAGCCCCAATCATCCACGTAAGCCTTCACCCCGTAATCTGCCACTCATTTCCCATCCCACGAAGGTTAGGAGGCTGAGTTAACCTGAGCATGCAGTAGGTTAGCAAAATGCTCATGGTTGTTTGCAAATGCCCGTGGCAAACATGAAGCAAACGTATTCAAAATACATGTACACAATGTGTGCTCTCAGTTTGCTTCATGTACCTGCTTCATCTTTGCTTGATGTATGCTTCATCGCGTAAACAGGGTATAACTGGTAGAAATAGGAACAGTAATACACCGTGTTTCATAAAAAACCGGACCCCTAAGGCAGGTCGGCATAAATTTATCAAAATAAGTTCGCCTAAAATGATTTTTCACACAGTGCACTGCCATTCAGTTGCGGATTCATTGTGCTTCAAAAGATTGGTATGGGCCGAGTACCAGCTGCACAGTTTCCGTGGCAACAAGATCTATTGGCTACACTATAGACTGCAAGAAGATGGGGGTTAGAAAATTGTGACATCATATTTGAGGGGGTCCAGAGCAGTGTGACGAAACGTGACAAAGGGGGACATTTTGAACTTTGGTCGTACGTGTAGATTGCTTGTACCAACGTTTTTTCGATATTAAAGCCGTTTTCTTGAAGTTATAACAAGAAGTTTCAGGGTCCGGTTTTTTTTATGAAACAGAGTGTAGTTATAGCCATGACAATGTTTATGATGTTTATGATGCTGTCATTGTAGCAGTGAACTGCCACTGCGAGAGTTCGCCCGGTTCATTTGGTCAGAGCAGCACGAGTGCCAGGCGGCTGTCGACTTTTGGACCAGACCGATCGATCTGAATCTCCGATCCGCCTGTAGGCAGCTACAACTACTACGCTAACCATTGCCATTTATTACTACTCAGCCCGAAAGCTGATACTTATTTTGCCATCCCACGGAGGGTAGAAGGCTGAGTCGACCTAGTTGGCTGGCTTCACATCAAGATGGTTTACCTGCCCGCAGGCAGTCATCCATCCAAGTACTAACCCAGCCCCGTGTAGAGTAACTTTGTTAATCAGATGAAATGCGTTACCGCTACGCCACGCCACCTAAGTAGTGGATCTGTCAATCATGAACTTTAACCACTGAGCCACCAAGCCACCCACTGCAGTTGCTGCTACTACTAGTGCCGCTGCTACTGACCGTGGTAGACTTGAGCAGATTCTGAGGGCTTTGGTCATTCAGAGCAGTGGTAAACTCAGTCAACAGCAACTTGATCACGTGAGCCGTCCACAAGCTAAACACACACATGCACACAGAGTGATCCAAAACTCACCCAACAAAAATTTGATAACGTGAGCCATCCATAAACTAAACACAAAAAAGTTAGTCACTAGACTTAATTGACTGATTTTCAAAATCCACTTCCTGGATGGAAGTCCCCAAAAGCAAAGTGTCATTTATTATTTATCCTATGTATAAGAAAATAACGATAACTAACTACTACAATAATCGTCATCGTACTTATAAGCATCATGGCTGAAGCTGACAAGCTGATCTCTGAGTTGAGTCCAGCGTGGATTATCATCGGATTTTGACGCTAATCTTGAAGCTAGCATCTTTTTCACCGAGACTCTGCAAAACACAGGACAACTGAAGAGTAGGCAACCTGCGCTATAGAACACTGGCCTGCATAAGTTATTTTTTTCAGAAGTTTTTCTTGGGTTTTTTGTAGACTGCAGTTTTCTCTTAAGATTTTTTTCTACTTCCTCCCATGTGAACTCCATCTTTTGTCAAGGTCTTAGTTGACTGCACCCCTCCAGTTTGTTCTCGGTCAACATGGCATATAGTTTTACCGTTTCAGGAAACAAGAGAGGTATTGTATCTTGTGTCTTGTACTGCCAGTACAGTCATTGCTGTGGTATGCTAGAAAAGATAAAATGAGACTTAGACGTGAAACCTGGAGGAGGTCGGCGTAGTGGCTAACGTGAGGTCATCAGAGTGAACGGGGCACATGCAGATCTGTAAGTTAGGACTCAGGTCACACAGAGCAACTGCAAAACGACCCATCAGCACAATCCTGCAGCCAGCCAGCATTTACAACCAACAACAGTAACAGTAATATAATAAGTTATACAAATTCATTGAAATACAACTTTTTATTCCGACACAGATTGTTGACGTTTCGGCAACAGCTGCTGCCTTCGCCAAAACTTCGACAATCTGCGTCAAAATAAAAAAGATTGTATTTTAATAAAATTGTGTAACTTATTAAGTTACGTTTCAACCTATCTATTCAAACTAACAGTAATAGTGAAGGGTGCTGTCATTGTAGCAACACCACTGCGACCATTCACCCAGTTCATTTGATGAATGTAGCATGAGCGCCAGGCGGCTGCCGATCTTTGGACCAAGCCGGTCAGCTTGAGCCTCGGATCCACTTTAACTGGCAGCTACAGTACTACACTCATCAATGCCATAGATTACTACTCAGCCTGAAAGCTAAAAGGGGACTAGTCGTTTGACCATGAAGGGTAGAAGGCTGAGTTGACCAGGGTGACTGCCAGCTGAGCTAATTGATTATGCACCGGAATGGTTTACCTACCTGCAGGCAATCACCCATCCAAGTATTAACTGGGCCCAGCATAGAGTAATTTCGCGTACACAAACTACACAGCTACGGTATAAATAAAATCATCAGATTATAATATTTAATTGGTGATATGTTGCCGTTTTGGCAACCAGTGGTGCCAACTTCCCCATATCCATGACAATTTGTTCACAGTGGCGACATCTAGCTGTGAATGAAAATCGTTCAGAAGAAGGCAACAAAAAATCAACCTAGAACCAACAGGATTTCCATATGAACCAGAGTTCATTGTGTAGGAATTCACCCCCTTTGTGATTTGCTGTGGTTTGGTCAAATGCAAAAAAGGTATAAACGCGAAAAGTCGCAGATACGGAACTAGAAAAGCACACTGTAACTGCAAATCTCTGCCAATGCTACGTCACTTTTTCCTCGTTTGTTCGCCAGATAACAGTCAGTCTGTTAGCGGTTTGACCTATCTGGCAATGGTAAAGAATCCTTCAGGCTTATCCTGGATCCAGATGCTGATCCGGATCACAGCCAAAATCTAATCACCTCTAAGCCGGGCCAAGTCTAGCCTTCTGCAAAAATTTCAGCCAAATATGCCTGCAACTTCTTTCATAATTCTGCTAACAAGCAAAACAACAGACAGATAAATGCCAGGCATCATATAACCAACCTCCTTGGCACAGATATAAACGACACATATGAATATACACTTTAAACAATAGCGGCAAATATCACTGGCAAACTTTTCAGCCTGTCCTGGGATTTGTGGCACACATGTCTCAGTTTGACAGCATCAAAAAGCTTGCCTGTGAATGACAAAGCTGCTTGCAGCCTCTCCTGTGCTTTGCAACAACTGTGACCTACTTTCCTCCAACTGCAACTTCAGATATTCCAGTTGTCTACAAGTAGGTTATCATATAAATAATATTAAGAAACGTGTAACTGAAACAATGTAAATTGAAAAAACTTAAACTGAAATATAAAAATAAGCAACAGATTAATATTTTTTCAAGCAATATATTACTAATCCAAATCCACATCTTGAAATGATGTAAATAACAAAAAATACAATGTGCTACATCTTCTGATGTTTTTTTTCATATGCAGCAAAAAACTAATCAATCAATCAATCAATCGATCGATCATTTTTATTTCAGGCAACATGGCCCATAGAAACACAAGACAAGACAAGACAGACAGGTATTGACAGACAACAATAAAAGCAAGGACAGAAAATAATAATGTATAATAAAGATAATAATAAGTAGCCCAATTTTCCTGAACACAAAGAAAACTGTCACTGGGCGAGCTTTTACACAGGCTGGCACAAAAAAGTCAAATATTTCATTTTCATTCTTTATACTGCTACGCCATTAAACACACATGGAAAACTAATGTAACCTATCGATAGCACTTGTACAACTGATCAAAAACAGTGTTTAAAATGACCACACACTGCTACATTACAATGACTGAGACTAACTGTTTCCAAAACTACGATCGAGCAAATGTCAACATAAAGCATAAAGCATGCAAGTTCCAATTTTTCTGTGCAAATTGGACACAATTCAATGCACCATTGTACTCACTTAGTGATGCAACTTTCACACGCAGTCTGCAGGAACTCGGTAATCTGTTTCTTGTCGGCGAATCGATCGAACGGCCCGTCACTATCATCTGCTGCTGCAGCTGAGTCCTGGGGTCGTATGTAGTGGTTAGCATCATCCAGTAACAGCTTCAACTTTTGATCAACTCCACGACACAAACTGACACACAGAACAAATACATAAATAAACATTGAGAGCAAAATGGTTTAGAAAAATGAAAAAAATAATGTACAACTATTCACACAGATGATTAACACTACACTGTGCCTACTTTTTGTTTATTTTTGTTTAACCAGCCCACTTTGCACAGCCAGTATGCACATAATCAATAAGACGTGGTTGGCTGTGTACAACCTATGTATCAGTAAAAATAAGAATGACAACGACGACGATGATGGTAGCACAATCGCTACGATGTCGAACATATGATCAAAAGGTTATGAGTTTCACTCCCGGTCAGGCTGCTATTAAATGGTTAATGCATGAATGGGTGACTGTCTGCGAACAGTTTAACCATCTCGGTATATAAACAAGAAAAGCCCAGCTAATGCAAAGGGGAATGTGCAACAGTGATGCACGTGCCAAGGCCCAGTGCACACGAAATCTAAGCTCACAATGACGTTTCATTTACACTCGATGGCAGATGACGCCTAGCGCCATATCTAGTGCATGAATTTCAGTAATGGCTGAAAATCACAAATTTTTCCTACCCCCCTCTCATTTAGCGCACTTGATCGAATTGACCCCTTTCGAATTTATAGAAAAGCTTTACGGTTCCTGAAACTAGAGTCTTCCAGGCAGGCAACAGTGAAGATTTGGTGATCCTAGCTTGCGCCGTTTTTGACTGATCCACCCGTGTGACAGACGGATGGACAGACATAATTGCAATGGCTAAGATGTGCTACAGTAGTACCTGCTGTCACGCGTAACAATACCTAGGTCAACTCAACTTTTCATTTTCATCCCTCCAAAATAGGTAAATCGATTACCAGTCTGTCTGGCTGTAATTAAGGCAGAGCGTGCTCACCTGTGTTGGGTGGCAGGTGATGCAATGTAATCCCACATGGCAGGTGATGCTCCGTAGCTCTGATATGAATTTCCGATAAAGCGCTATACACCCATTAAGCTTTTGAGCTATGATGATAGAAGTAAAAAGCATACGTCTGCACAGCTGGTGTGTACCCTCTGGCCTTCATGATCAGTGTACTGGTGGACACCTGGTCGGCTGAAGTCTTGGCTCCGCTGGCTTCAATGGACGGAATATCATGTGAGGTCTCCAGCCAGGTGTAATGAGACATATCGCGCTCATACTGCATGCTTCTGAATGACCACATAGAATACCAGCAGCGTTGTGGCAACAGGCGAGATATCCCATCTTGCTACCCCACAAATTTTAGCTAGTGGTCCAAAGAAATACAAGGTACAGTATTTGCAGTTGAAAATTACCAATCTGGAGAGATTCAGGGGCAAAACTGAAATTTTGATCTAAGTTTTTCCCCTGACAAGATTTTCTTGTTCCAGGCCTATGGCTTTCGGTCAATAACCTGATATTTCCTTGCCAGCTATCAAATTCCTGTTCTGTGCCTTGTAACGAATGGCAATTATAGAATACCTGGTATTTTTTAGGTTTTCCACGTATCAGTAACTGCTCTGCATTGAGCGTCAAAAAAAATAATCATCGATCTGAAATGATATCTTGTGGCTGAAATCAGAGATGTGGTCTCCATCTCAACATAGAGATCTCAAGATGTTGAGATGGAGACCACATCGCCGACGTCTCGAGATGTACTAATGATATGTCTTGCAAAAAGTGCACAATGTCTTGGTCCTGGAGCTATGCATCTTGGGTCTCCTCTCGACTTTAGCTTAAAGATCTCGCCCACATCCCTGGTTATTACTATTATTATACTGTTTATATGCACATTGAGCAATTCACAATAATGAAGAATCGCAAGCGTGGGCATATCACATGACACTACAAGAAAAAACAGCCGTACAGAGCAGACTTGTGTCTATTTTAAATGCACTAGTTGCTACAATTAAATCAGAAATAACAGCTTGAGAAAGACTGTTCCAGACTGTAGGTGAGACATGACATAAGCATGCTGAGAAAAGTTCAGAAATGTTGCACTGTTTTGGAAATGTTGGAATCAAGAAGGCAAAAAAAGAGACAGAAAGAGGTAAGACCTGTCGTCAGCGTTGGAGAGTTCCGAGAGAACTCTGCTCATCTGATCGTGACTCAGCGACAACACTGCTTCAAACTCAGCCTCCAACATCTCCTGAAACACCGGCAAGCATGACATATAACATTTATTATATTTATAACATTTATTTTCAATGCAATGTAAAGCCCTTCCCGAGCCATAAGGCTCATCGGGTGGCACTGATCTTCATATTGTAAGACAGGGCTAAAAATGCCCAATTGGTTGGGAACTGCTGCTCTTCCTGTCACCCAACCAAAGCATTAGAAAAAATTAAGCAAATGGTGCATTTAAAACTAAAAATAGAAACAAAACTAGAACCCGCATGTGATTTATTTTGTTTTAGGCAGTTATGGGCATTTCTAGTTCTTATCAAAACTGCTTAGGACTACCCAAAACTACCTAAACAAAGTTATAAGAAAGTTTTGCTTTTATTCAAGTTTCAGTTTTAGTTTTAAATGTATGCACCCATTAGCACCCCTAACAGAGTCTTCAGTAAGTAATAACACTAGTCAATAAACTATCTGCTATCAATCATCCAGACCACCTCGACTCGGCTGACAAAGACAGTGGAAGCAAATGTTGACCAGATGTGCAGCTGATGACCAAGGATTTCTGTACAGACCATGTCCCACGTCGACAGTCGACTGTCCTGGAGAACATTATGGTGAACAATTAAACAAACTACCAAATAAAAAAACATAAGACGAATTTTTTATTAGGAGTAAAACCAATGCACTTGGTGATTAGAAGGAAAGATTATGGTAAAAAAATCTGCTGACTGAAGTTTGCTTGAAACCGATTGCTAAAACAGTTTGTGTATGCTCTGTGTCTTACTGTGCTAGAGTGAACTAGCAGCTTGACTGCCAGCTTTTCAGCACAAATCTCTATTCGTATTCGTCTCGTACAAAATGAACAAAGAAATAAACAAACGGGTGAAAAGAAATGCTTCACTAGCAACTACTTTGTGATGTCCTTGCCTCTGCACACTTAGAAAGCTTAGAAAATAAATCAACTAAGGACTAAGTTAAACTTTAAGACAACCCAATTGCAAAATTAAAAAAAAAACTTGGGAAATACTTTTTAAAATCTCGCAAAAGTTACTAAAATGTTTTAAATATCAGGCACCAAGCTCCAAAAAAATGAAGCAGAGCCATTAAGACACCTTCAAAATGGCGTCCTTTTTCCAGAAGTTGTACACATGGGCTACAATACACAACACAGACAGACATACCCAGTACCTATTTAAGCAAGTTCTACCGCAGACAAGAAACAGAATAACTGAACTCAGAATGGTGAGAAACTTGCCTGTTTCAACAGGTTCCAGAGCTCATCGCAGATGTCTGTCAGGGCCTTGACTGACGTCACAAAGCCGAGAAGCTTCACAAGACCTTCGTTGACGATTGCTGAACATCTGCACAGAATATATCAAAAAATCACAAGAAAAGCCCTGCTAACGCAAAGGGGAACGTGCAACAGCGGTGCATCATAGTATGCTAGTGATCAGTAGACTTCATCCATAGATCTCATCCGCACAGTTTTTGGCTACAGTTTCAAAGAAAGCCCAGTAAAACAAAATCAGTCACCAGAGAGTGCCAGAAGACCTGCGGCTAAATATGTATAGTGTTTTACTTGTACTCACCAGAGGGCACCACCTATCTCACTATTGCCAAAAAATCCATAAAAATCTTTATTTTGGTGTTCAAGGTCATCGAAGGTCATTGAATTCCGTGGCAATCAAAAGCCAGTGTACAACTTCCTAAATTATTAGTAACCTAGGCCCTCTCTTGCACCGTTATTCAGATACAGCAACTTATTGGCTAAAAATCGCCAATTTTTTCCACCCCCTCTCATTTAGCGCTCTCATTTGGGGTGACCCCCTTCGAATTTATGGAAAAGCTTTACGGTTCCCGAAACTAGAATCTTCCAGGCAGCCGACGGTGAAAATTTGATGATCCTAGCTTGCACCATTTTTGACTGATCCACCCGTGTGATGATGATGATGATGATGAAGAACGAATAAACTTTAGCATGGCGTTAAGTCCTAAGACTACAAGGACACGTAACAATAAGCTTAAACAGTAAAGTCATGTAATAGTAGTCAGTGCAATGAGACGTTCTTAGTCATGTCTGTAAGACCGCGCAAAAAGTTCGGTTTTCAGTCTGCTGCGGAAAACTTGCAACGATGGAGACAACCGGACCGACTCCGGCAGACTGTTCCAGACCGATGCAGCAGTCGCTGGAAAGGTGCGGTTGCCAATGGTAAAATGCACAGAGCGTGGAGTGACCAGCGCTGATGTAGTTGAAGAGCACAGTCGTAAACGTGTGTTGAGGTGTGACACGCGCTGAAGATCTGAAGCCAGGTAGCCAGGTGCAAAGCCGTGGAGGCAGCAATACACCAGCACTGCCAGCCAGAACGATGGACGGACAGACGGACGGATGGACAGACAGAACTGCAATGGCTAAGATGCGCTACAGCAGTAGCTGCTGTTGCATGTAAAAAGTGACAACACACTTAGTAGAACTCTCTCTCCTCTCTTTTTCTTTCATTCCTGGTCTGAGGATGGGCCATTGCCTGCCACAATCTTGTCCAAAAAAACTCCATAAGCACGGACCGGCTATTCTTCTGTGGTCAAGCCATACCTCCCTCTGAGCCTGGTCATGTGCCGGACACTGTAAGAATAGGTCATTGTTTAGTGCTGTTACAGAACAGACAGGTGGCTAAGTTCCAGCATCCAATGCAATGTACATAAGCTGCCAATGTTCCGTTTTCATGACATGACCGAACATAACATACCGCTGGAGAAAGTGCTGGGACTGCTGCGTGAGGGTCTGGACTGGAATGGACACCGGCGAATGTCTCGGCGTCGGTCTAAACTCCACGACAGACTTGCTCAGATATTCTCGAGACGATATCGAGACATCGTCCACTGACAAGATATTCCCTATCAACAAGCACACGCCATCAGTCAATGGAATAAGATAATGTTCAAACTTACACACTATGCATTCAGTGCTTCCTGCCTGTAGTACAAATTAATTGTAGAATTTGTAAAACTGAATTCATTGTAGAATGCAGTGAGTGATGTCGGTCTTAGGCCTTAGCCTCAAAACCAAATTTTGTGGCCTTCCCCTTGCAATAGGTGTGGTTTGGTAGTGTAATGGTAATGTGCTAAACTCGTAACCCTGAGGTTACAGGTTCAACTCCGAGCCGGGGCACTGCCAGGTAATGACCTTGGGCAAGTTGTTCACACACATTGTGCCTCTGTCCACCAAGCAGTACAAATTGGTACCGGCTGCACTGCCGGGAAGGTTACGGCAGTAATATGTGGAGGTCCGGCCCTCCTCCCATACATAAAGCAGGGACAGGTTCGCCTGTATCGGGTGGCAGGTAATACTGTGTGATCCCATACAGCAGGCGAGGCGTCTGCGGCATACTGCTGGCTCGGGGGCTTGGAAACAGAGATGAACACCGCTCACATCGGTCACACAGATGTGAGAGGGCCTTTTGACTATTGGCGATTTAACCTTAACCTTTAACCTTCTACCATCATGGTCTTGACCTTACAGGGCTGTACTTGGCCACAAATTCAAGGCCAAAATCTTGACGAACTGGCCTGAAGTGAACCTTCAAAATTCAGCTTTGACCTACACTAAGTAAATATTTCAAACCACTTTCCTTACTTACTTAGAATGGGTACTTGTCGTGTTTGTAAGTCAAAGCAAAAACAAAAAAAATCATTATTTTGTCTTTTATCTTTAGCCTCTGCGTTGACTGTAGTGACTAGCCTTACAACAACATCGTTGGTCATATGAACGAAGTTACTCGACATTGAGCCGGGTTATTACTAAATGTCTGTGGGATAGTATACATCTTCGTATTTGACCAAGCCAACCGTCAACTCAGCCTGGCCATCCCTCCATGTTATTGGTAAGCAAGATGAGTAGAAGTCTGAGTCGACCTGAGTGGCCAGTTAATTATCAAGATGACTGACCTACCTGCAAATAGTCACTCATCCAACTGCTAACCAGACCCAGTGTTGGTTTGACACCAACACACTACCATGCCACCAACTAAGGCTGCGTTCACATAAACACAAGTACACGTCCAGCACTGTACGGGTTCCCAGATACGAGTTCCAGCAAACACGAGTTTGCATGTATTTCAATGGCGGCCGTATGTACGTACGAGTAGTTTCTGTGCAGGTGGTGTTTTTATCCAACTCGTAGAAAGTAAACTACTCGTAAATAGCATTAATATAATTTATAAAAACCGTGGCACACATTTGATGTCAAAACTGACGTCACCGTATAACTGTTCATGTTAGAGATGTGCTGCTTGTAAAAATAGTAACTTTGTAGTGGAATATTGTTGCGTTAATGGCGAAGTATTTCCTCAATTCGATTTCATTCAATGTGGCTGACATGCGTTGAATTATGTGCTTGTACAAGTGACCGTAGACGTTCGATTCGTACGAGTGAAGCTTCTACGGGCCATAAATGGAAACATGGACACGAACTCGTACTTGTGTCTGTGTGAACGCAGCCTAATGGTGACAGTGAGTGACTTATTTCCTTGACCAACAAAAGTTTATTAAAAACTGCACATGCTGTCAACCATCATACCTTCAGAAGAATTAGACGTGACACGTTTCAGCATCGTTGTCAGCAAATTGCAGCGCACTGCAAAGATATTGCAACAACGCTGCAACATTACTGACAATAATATTAAAACAACATTGCAAACAAAATCATCACTCAAAACTCTGTTCAGTAGCAACAACACTGTAACAAATTTACACTGGAAATATTTCATAAAAACACATAACTTAGACTTTCACAAATGAATTAAATGCAGTGCTGTTACACTCCTTGCTTTAGGTAATTCCCACCAACCTAACAGTCTGTATGTACTTTAGTTCATCATCCTCTACTGTATGAAGTGGGTTTTGACAACAGATTTTCAAACTAAAATCTCCAGTTGTTGCTAAGCCGTCGTACACAAATCTATAGTAAAACAGCAACCAAAGTGCAGAAAGTACCGGCCTGGTTGGTGTCACTATTGCCAGCATATCTTTGATAATGATAACTAGGGTCCACAGTTTTCCTCGGGCCGTAGAATTTCGAGCTGAGCTGCGGAATTTGCCCTTGTCCGAAATTTTGATATTGCCGCGGAATTTTACAGAAGTTAAGAAATGACCATCGTACGATCGTCGGCTTCAGACTAACTACATCACGGAAAAAAATCAAACTGAACTGCCGAAAACTGCATCCCTAGTAATAATTACCATCGCATATGGCACAATCATAAATTAACACAATGCGACTAATTGACAAATCGCACTTTTGAAAAAAAGATCCATAATTTCCTTTGTATGTTGCCAGCATCCAAAAACTGATTTATAAAGCTTAGTTTACACACAAACGGTAAGCCGCGGAATTTAGACAATTTTGTCTCGATGAGCTGCAGAATTTTGCAAACTGGTCCATGAAATTTGGCAGAATTTACCGTGAAAAACTGTCGGTCTTAATAAAAACAATAAAAACAACAGCAATAATAATAGCATAGTCCTGTAAGTGGAGTAACTATATGTATGTACCAGTGGACTGGTTGGCATCACCGTCACCAGCATAGAACACAGCATAGATCTGATGAATCGTCGTCATCAACAAGCAGACAACGTTACATACTTGCGAACGGACACTAGTCTCCGAACTGTCGGTGCTGAACAGCTGACGTATTGCCTCCTTGATATACATACAATGTCATACATCCGACAACAGCTGCTTCATTGGCAAAATTTACTAAAACCACTGACATTATTAGCAATACTAGCAAAGTTTCCGCCCTATGGATGAGTCCACTCCATTAGCCAGCAACTAAACCCTCGTCAGGCTGCCCATGAGGGCAGATGGGGGCAAGGTGAAGTCAAACTTACCCAAGGCCCAATGACTCAAATGCTGCGATCAGGGTCCACGACTATGTAACATGGAAGGCACTAGAGAGATACACAGACTGACAAATAAACAAACAGACAAACTTTCCATGCATTACAGCAAAATAGTTAACGTCATCAATATTATTCAATAAACGCTAAACTGTCACTGCCTATAAAAAACAGCTAACACATCGCATCCTTGAAATGCATGCTGCAATAAGCGCTTCGTCAGCAACACATGTATTAGTTCAATATCAATTTTAAATAGTCATTTTTCTAGTGTAAACTTTTTTCTTATTTGACTGCATTACTACAGACAGAAGTATATGTGAAAAAGTTACGGTTATTAATTCCTTCACAAATCAGCAACCAGCTTGATATCACATACACGGTGTTTCATAAAAAAGGACCCCTTTTTGTTTTTTTTATAATTCACTCAAATGATGATCAATTCACACAAAATTTTTGCCAGTTGTACTAAGGAAATACTAATTCGAAATATTTAAACTGAATATGCAGTTGATTATGTATTCTTTGCTAGTTGTGACATAATGCTGACGTCATAATGTGTCGCGAGTATAAGCTTGCTTGTCTCAACTAGTGCTGTCAGTTGCTACTCTGCTTCGATGGTGAACTTAATCTGGTCCGCCTAATGAAAAATGTTTATCGTGTCAGCACTGAGCAACATGTGGACATGAAACTGGGCATCTCACGATTCAAAAACGCAACCATTTTGCAAGCTCAGTCTGCTGGTGTACTGTCTTGCTCGAACATGTAAAAGTCCAACTAACCCTGGCACAGACACGTAAATGCGATTGCTCTGCACGTTTTTGTGGCTGCAACTGTAAAACTTCAAAAGTTTGTCATCAGCAAACCAGATTTTTTACCATCGAAGCAGAGTAGCAAATGACAGCACCAGTTGAGACTAGCAAGCTTGTACCCGTGACATATTATAATGTCAACGTTACATCACGCCTCACAAAGAATATTTAATCAACTACTATATTTTGTTCAAATATTTTGAATTGGTATTTCTTCAGCTACAACTGGTAAAATTTTTTATGTAAATTGATCATCATTTGAGCGAATGATGAAAAAAACAAAAAAAGGGGTCCCTTTTTATGAAACACTGTGTAGTAACTTCACTGATATGACCAATAGTGTATCACTAAACTAAGCCGACACATACTAGTGGTTACTCACAAGCCTGGTTGTGAGAAACTCGGCAAAGACTTGTTCTGTGGTAAAGTCCTCCAGCAGCAACACTGAACAAAGACATTCGCTCACTTCCTCGTCTGACACGTTGGTCTGTTCCAGACGATTACGACAACTCTGAATGCATGCATCACAATAGCAGCCGGCTTTAACAAAGTACAGTCCGCCCAGTGCAGACTTATTACGCAGACATCCTCCATTCCGCTAGAGCTGCATAACACTAACCCAGTCCTTTGACCTTGTGATACTGGTCAAATATGGTCATGGTCAGGTTACATAAACATTTGGGATATAATCATTCAAACTGCTGTTAGGGTTAGATTTCTTCAGATACTTCTTCATTCTCCATCATGACGTTCTCGAATAGGAAAAGTAAAAGATGAAAACGAAAAACGCTACTCAGCTGAGAATGGCCAAACTGTGATAATTATGGTAACTGCTAATAAATCTCCAGACCACAGAGGTGACTAACAAATGGTTGCCAATCCCAGTACTGGCCAGGGTCAACGTTGAACAACTTTGTTCACGATAACCAACGGGTATCACTCTGCCGTGATGCAATGTGTAACCTGCAATTCTAATCTTTCATGTGCTTCGGTAATTGCTGACATATACTACTCTACAGCAGCTTCGATCACAATTGAATTACTAAAGGTTGCATTGTAATGTAATTTTAATGTTAGAAGACAGATTAGTCAATCAAGCTGGTAAGAGTGCAAAGACGTGAATGGCACAGTTACGCGAAGAATGGTCGATCGGAAGTGTGCAATGCTGGTGGCATGGCGAGTCAGCAGCGGGAACCTCGAACCTGCCTGACTGGAGTGAATGTCCAATTGTACAGCATTGTAAACATGTAGTGCCAGTAGATAGAGCGCCGTGCAGTGCAGATACTGACCATTGTCCCGTGCACTCCATATCTACAAAACAAATGAATGAATGAATGAATGAATAAATGAAGCTCGTGTCTGCCCATGATGCATCATTGTTATTGAAGTCATGTCTCAGTGCTTCCAAGCTCCTGTACACTAAAGATTGACACGGGGACGGGGACAGCAGTAATACTGCAGTAACCGCAATAATTGCCGCTGTAATGGGTACAATAAAAACGGTATTCCCATGGGAATGGAAACAAAAGCCACGGTAATACCACGGAGATGGGGATAGAATTTGCGGTATACCCGCGGTAATGGGGACAACTACAACTTCATCCGTATATAGATTTTGATTAAAGACTTATACTTTTTACTTGGCGTGTGTGCTGCATCTTTTTCGAACTTGCGCCATATAAATGGCATTAACAATAATAATAAGATTATAATTTCTGCAGCTAGAGTAGGGTCACAGCATCGATGCTCATTCTACAGACCAGTTTCACCAGTCCTATAAAAAAACTGAAAAACCTGAGAGCCAAAAAGGTCAACTCCAGACAAACCTTAATTCCTTAACTCTAGTTCTAACTGTGGCCCCAACTCTAACCCAAAAAAATTGATTATAGACAAGTGGTTTTTCCACCTTCAGGCCTGCTCGATGTAATCACAGCCACATAATCATCGCTATTACCCCATATGATGAGAGAAGCTGGTTGATTATTCGTTTTAATTCAAATTCGAGCTATACACTCAAACTGAATCAATACCAATCACAATAATAATAATAATAATAAGTGAACATTTATATAGCGCACTATCATTTCGAAGAAATCTCTAGTGCGCTGAATGCATTATC
>Ga0209671_1003264_pt1 | contig 15468 bp, 17 predicted proteins | sample WorMetHERISLAND2_2_FD_187401 | JGI IMG/M metagenome (GOLD analysis project Ga0209671, IMG submission 187401) | Marine gutless worms symbiont microbial communities from Max Planck institute for Marine Microbiology, Germany - Olavius geniculatus... | ecosystem: Host-associated > Annelida >...
GTAGTATATTTTAAAATGAAGTGAAGTGTGAAGTGGTTTTATCACTGGAGATTGATTTTGATAAACTGCAAAATTTCGTTTAGGATAATTTGTAGTGTCTTACAATAAATTGTGTCACTGAAGGTTATTTCAGTTTTTTCTGCAATAAGTTCAATGCGAAGGTGATGTTTTGGTGTTGTGATCGTGAATAAATAGGCGTCATTTTCTTATCATCAGATATAAAAATGCAATGCAATTCAACACTTTCGTTTCGTACAAGTGCCATTTTAGTAATAAAACCAAACCTCTCCGATTAAGAGTACAGAAGCTGTTTTAACAGAATGCACTGTTAGAACGTGAAGTACACCAACACCAAATCTAGGCAAAATCGGAAAATATGCAATGAAGTTCAGTTTAAAACTATGAGTAGTATGATATGGGTTGAAACACAATATCAGTAGAGGATTAGAGATACCAATACCTAGTAGATAGGTGCATCTGTAAATAGCTTACCTAATTGGGTAGTTGACGTACAGTCTGTTGATTTATTTAAAGTGGCTTGATAGATATTGGGCACAAGAAGAAGTTACGTATGATTGGACCGCTGAATTAGCCGGAACTGGAGATAGATCAGAGTATGTTGAAAAAAACGATTAGATTATTAGTATAATTTATTATATCGTGATACGGATATAGAGGGACTTTTAGTTCTTGCATCCGTTTATCTACATTACTGATGAGCATCTGTACTGCAGCAGCACTAATTAACGTAACAAGAAAGAATTTGTAAAGTTCAGTAGATTGAGCTAACTGATTGGGAGATAGTCGCAATGGCACTACGGTTGTTAATGACAACCTAGAATAGATGACTAACACTGTATAGTTGAATGTGAACTGTAGAACAGTACCTTGGCCGTTGGCCCTTGAGATAGTTTCCAAAAGTCGAGTCGGCATTCGGCAGTGGGAGCAGTGAATGCGGATAGAACAGGAAAAACAGAGTTCAAATATTGGCAAGTAATGACAATCGAGACACTTTTTGTCTGATATCGACTGTCCTTGAAAAGCGTATGATTGGACGTTCACTGAATCCGTCTCAATTTCTCAAACTGTACTTTCGCCTCACTACTGCAACAGCACTGATTAAAGTGTGGTTTTTACCATTGTGGTTTCACTTTCCAGTTTCCAATCCATCCAACCACTGAATTGAATATTAAATATTATAAGCCTATTTATTCAGTTCAATGAATCTAACGCAACGCACGTCGCTCACAAGCAAGTACGGTACAAACGCAACGGACAGAAGTAGGCTACGCAACTTAGAAGCGGTTGTTTCGTCTGTTGTGTTTGTTGCGTTCGTTGCGCTGCGTACTATGCGTGTTGCGTTGCTTGGAAACCACGCTTAGGTCAGAGGTCTGCGGGTTACGGAATTTTACGTAGAAATTCCCTATCGATTTTCCACTGGGGTTTTCCAGTGGTGGAGCGCTCAGCGCCAAGCAAACGAAACAAACATGGAGACGATTGTCGCTCGAGAATGGTAGTCAAACTACGTTTTATACAGAATAAATATCGCAGTGAATTGCTCATCGTTTTACACCGAACGTTTGTGCGCGTGTCCTGCTTTAAATGAGCTTTGAATGTAACATGCTGGATGTATGTCTTCTTCTTCTTCGGCGTATGGTCAAACTTCAACAAGTTGAAGACTTCTGACCAGTAGTGGTTGTGGACATGCCGGCAGTGCTGAGTGCGTAAAGAAAAATCACGAAGGATGTCCCAGTGCAGAACTAGGTGCTATCCGATCTGGCCATTAGCTTGTTTGAATGAGCTCATTTAACAAAACCACTTTCCCATGTGCAAATCATCCTATGCTTTACTTTTTTCGGCAGCCTTGCCAGCCTAAGAGAGGGTCACATTTTGCTGGATACTTTACGGGAGTTTATGCATCAGTCAAAAGGATTTATAGAAAAGGATTTCATAAATGCCTGCTATAAGTTTTTATTTAAGTAAGTAAGTAAGTATATAAGTAAGTAAAACATGAATTTATGTAGCGCGTAATGTAAAAATTAACCGTTTTTGTTTTTTGTCTGAAGTTTAAAATATATTTACTGTAAAACTGCTAATACAAGCCGGGTCTCTAATACAAGCCGGGGGTCTGAGACTGATGTTTTAATAGAAGCCGGGTCTTACATAAAAGCCGGGTTTAAGTCAAATGTTCTAGTAGAAGCCGGGGGCTTCTATCAGCAGTTTTATGGTGAGTATTTTTATTTCTGAAACACAATAACTAGTCCGATAAACAAGAAATAAACAAGAGAACTGAGAAAAAATGCTGTTAGTTATAAATTTTAGCATCGACAGCATTACCGAGGAACTAATTTATTGATATTATCCAATATGTTACAGAATCTGTAAAACCTGCAGCTGTCAAGGTGTAATATGACAGAAAATGTTTTTGATGCTTAGGCACAGATAGACAAAATATGTTGGTGGTATCAGTGCAAGACCATTTTGACCCCTTCCTTAGGCATAGCAGAGTTAAAGCACATTCTCTGTATATGATTTGTTGCTGTGTGCATGTAATCAGCTTACCACTGAAAAGTCTTGATGAAGTACGAAGCTGGAAGCCAAGCGACAGTACAGGCAAATGTCACATACCTCTTGCGGTACCTGCAGCTGGTGAAGGGAGAGCTAAGTTGCTGGCTTGCCATGACTTTAAAGGAGGCTATCTTGATGATCGGTTTGTATCAACTTGGTTTTCACTAGAGTTATGTTACTATACTGCGAGTCAAATTACCATAGTGACTGCACACTGTGGCTGAGCAGCAGAACTTGCCATCAGCAGGTCACGAGTTTGAATTCTGGTCATGTTGCTGCCCTTCAACAGATTTGTGCAAGTTGTTTGCATACGCTTTGTCAGTCTGCCTCTGTTTAGCCTGAATTCCATTACGCCGACTTTGCGACAAAGTCCGCTTTGTTGCAGGTGGATTTGTCATGGACTTCTCATGGACTTTGTCGATCACAATCATCTCGACATATTGACGTGTGCAGCTTGACGCATGGGATTGTTCACGGGCATGCCCCGGAATACTCAACTGACATGGTCGTGCCAGTAGCAGATCTCGCTGGAAGATGTCATCTACATTCAGTGCAAGACGGACTTTTCGATGTTCACGGTCATGGACAGCATTCAGTTCAAGAGCTTTCTCCACTACCCGGCCACAAGCCTGGATTCAACTACCTGCTGACATTCGCAACACTGCAACATACTCGACTTTTAAACATAATCTTAAAACGTTTTTATTTAATATCGCATACAGACTTCAGATTTTAGATTTTGTCGTAGCATTCTTAGGTTTTGTTGTTATATTTTAGCCTTAGTGTTTTAGTTGTCAAGTGCTGCTCTTCACAACTTTATAGGGGCCCTATACCAATGCTAATGATTGATTGATTGATTGATTGGTTTGAAAGCCTGAAAGTCGACATAATGGAATTTGGGCTTTACCAAACAGTATAATTTGGTTCCACTGTATAAACCAGGAGGTTACTAAAAGATTGTGGAAGATATGTGGATGTGTATAATAATGTCATGCATAATACTGGGTGCAAGCTTACTGCTGGCTCAAGACCTAACAAACAGAGATGAGCACTGTACAGTAGGAGGGCATTCAACATTTTTCCTGCTGACTGTACAGTGCATGGAATCCTATTGCCAGCTGGAAACGTTAACCTTTTTCTGTTAAGAAATACTAGCCTGTGAAAGCTGGTAAATAGTCTGTTAACCACAAGGTAACTGAGATAAACCTGAAATAGGTTTGTATATGCGCGAGTTTATATATTGTCCAAAGTCAGTTTGAGCAATATATAATGAGATTAATTAATTGGAATATGAGAGTCTTCTGTGAACCGTAGTTTGTTTTTGAGCACAAGTGCACGCATATCAGAAAAAGTGTAATTTGTGAATGTAGCCAGCATTTTTGTTAATTTATGACCGCTGTGTCTGTGCAGATTCGTTGAGGGAACAGTTGATTGTGAAGGTTATGTGTTCTGGCATTGGTGGAATATCGACACATTTGTCTACTTTAGTCATCACTTTGTGACAATTCCTCCTCTCTGCTGGATTTCAGCTGGACACCGTCACCAGGTCAAAGTCTTAGGTCTGTCATTACCATATTTGATGTTTCTCTGCTGGATCGAGTGGGTTTTCTGTCATACACCAAATTTTTGACACATTTATGCTATAATTTTGCTGACTGGATTATGTGCTATGTGTAGGGGCGTTGATTACGGAATGGGATGCTGGAAAGCAAATATGTGCAGACTTTCTAAAATCTGAAGCCGAATATCATTTTCTGGCTGACCAGATGGTTGCAATTGCTGTGCATTATGGCTTCGACGGCTGGCTTTTGAACATTGAAAATACCTTGCAGGTCTTGTGCATGGTCGTTTGGACTTTTCTAGTGCGAAAAGTTATTTTTTGACATAATCTTTAAAAAACATGGAACTATAAGAAGCAGCATGGCTTGGTGTCGGGCAGTGTAAATAAAAAAGACTAAATATGTATTTAAATCTTGTTTGTTTCTGAATTTTTGACATAAGTCAGCAATGGTATCACAGAGAGCATTGGCCATTTTTTGTGACAAAGTCTCACTACCGTTCTTTGCATCTGGATGCTGAATTGCTGACGCTACAGCATTTACCTGAAGTCTGAGCTGTTTACACTTTTTTGGCTTGAATAAATCTATGTTTGCAACTGTTATTTTTGAAATTGTAATTTGATGTTGCATTTTTATGACTTAACAAGAAGTTAGGCATTATTAGTTATGCTTTGAAACGTGTAGGTCGAGGAGGTGTCAGCTATGCGCAGTTTTGTAGAGTATTTAACATGTGAAATGCATCGCCACATCGTGCATGCGGAAGTGATTTGGTATGACAGTGTGACGCGTGATGGTGAACTAAGATGGCAGAATGAGCTCAATGAACACAACAGGTTCTCCATCTGTTCAGTCTCTTTGATGTCTCGATTGAAAATATCAGCATGATATTATGGCAGAAAGAAGTAACTTATATAGGGATTTAGTTCTTCTTTTAACAACAACAAAGTTTTCAATGATGATGACGTTTAGCATTTATGCATTACACTTGGCTTTTGTTCAACTGGCTTATTTCTAGTTACTCCAGAAGTTAACTTTTTGGAAATTGTTTAAGCACACCGTTTTACAGGTCATATGCTTGTCACTAAGCATTAGTAGCAAAGAAGAACTATGGCCTATGTCAGACACGCAACAAAGTTGCGCAACTTTGTTGAGCGACAAAATTGCCTCTGGCATGGCAAGTTGTGCAACTTTTGACATGTCACGTGATAAATTTGCCATAAATTTGCCAAATAGAAACCATCTCTATTCCTTGGCGATTTATCGCTGAATCTCTGAGCTGTGGTTGGCCAGTTTGTTGTTTATGTGTTATTCTCGCGTTGCTTATCGTCTGACTCATTAGTACTGGCGAGTCAATTATGACGTTAGTACTAATTTTAGTATTAAAAGTCACCGAAAAAACATTTGTTGTACGATACATTTGTTTAATTGTGTCGTGCAGTAACCACTTAGCACACGGAGCTGTAATTACGTTCAAGCAAAGGGCTCTAGGTAGCCTTGTTATAGATGGCTCAGATTTCAGATACTGAAATCTATAAATGCAGCTTATAACTAGGCTAGGTTCAAGGCTGTAGCAGACGACGAGCTAGTCTTTGTCTATTTTTAGCTGCAGGCTGAGCAAGTTTATGCCAGGAAATTCCAGAGTTAAACTTCCCGGACATTGTCTGTAACGCTGGAAAGTTTGGCGATTGTTTGCCGATAGAAATTCAACAGTTGCCTAGGCAAATTTTGTCGCGCGATAAAATTGCGCGATAAAGAACTTTGGCCGATTTTGTCACGTGTCTGATGTGGACCTGTGACTGATAATATTTTGATAAGTAGCGAGGCATACCACAGCAGTCTGAGAAGATTTCTCCTGACAGACCACTTTTGAGCTGCAACAAAAACTGGAAAAGAGGCGGCTTAGAAAACTATTGAAACCACTGTACGGTTAAAAAGTTGAGTTCATACTGCTTTTGTTATTGATTTTTTAGTTTCTGTTTTTTTATTAACAGTCATTTCCCATTCAATGCTGCTAGCTTCCTGTGCTTGATGCTGTTCGTTGGAGTTGGACATTATTAATCGTATCTGACCTTTGGAAATTGGTATTCTAGCAGTTTTACAAAGTTCACTTTTCATTATCCAGACTAATCTTGGAGTAACGTGAAAAATTGCATTAATGTATCAGCCTAAATGAATTTTATATGTGGAAATGTTGTATGGATTGATGATTGTCTATTCTGGCTAACAGGTTGTTCTTTGATGCCTGTGATGGTGTATTTCTGAACTACACGTGGAAAGAGCCGAGCCTAGAACAGTCCAAGCAGTTGTCAAGTGAGGTGGGTCGGCAGCATGATGTTTACGTTGGCGTTGATGTGTTTGGTCGTGGCTGCTGGGGTGATGGAGGTTTTAACACCATCGAGGTAAAGACAAGTTGCATGCATCTTAGTTTTATCAAAATAGCCTTATTTCGGCTTAGCGGGTTGTGCAGAATAGACAAATATATTTGTTCTGTCATGATGCAGCTAGCTTTTTTTTAATTGTGTTAGGTGTGGCTGTTTTGGTTATGCTTTCACACTTGGTTATGATAATATTTTAGCTGCCGTCATGCATAGGGTTCAGTAAGTGTTGACTGTTGACCCCATCTGCTATGCTATGTGTGACGTGCTTGCTGCAAAATCCCGAGTTGTCGCAAAGAAATGAATACTAAAGGTGATTAGATGCAAAGTTTGAAAAACTTTGTTTTGCAAGTTGTCGTTAGTGCTGTTTTTATGCGTATTGTGTACGTGCTTGACAGGCAGTGAAAATGGCTCGTAAGTTTGATCTGTCGATAGCGCTGTTTGCTCACGGCTGGACATGTGAGAAGGCAGATAATTGGGATCAGTTCGTTGACAACGAATCCCGGTTGGCTTTTTTATTTTTCTCATTTACACGCTGCAGTTTTTTTTCGCTGTGTTTTTTCGAATTTTCTTTATTATCTTTGCTTAATAAAGTTGCATTTCTTAGTCTCCCTGAAAGTGTACATTTGCACTATATGGAATAGACGTCTGTTGTCAGAACAGGTAAGTAGTGACCACATGTTGCACATTTACTGGCATTGTTAATATTGTACAAGTAAAATTTTTCTGGTGCTGATATTATTCAATTTTAGTGATGGTCTGTGATATTTTTTTTATTTTATAGATCATCAGTTCCATAATTCCATAATCCACAGGCCACTTATTGCTAATGGATATCTGCTGTTTTTCACTGCACAACGTTTTTTAGAATACATTAGCATTATGATAATGAAGTATTGCTGAAGAAGATAAGGAGGTAAATATGGTTGACTAACGAAGTGGGTGACTTGTGGTATACGATTTCACCGAAACAAGGCCATTGTCAAGTGCATTCCTAAGCATTTGAGCAGTGGCAAGTATTGTTAAACAAAAACGCTTTACACAATTTGCTTTGGTGCTCTGCTCTGCTATTGTTGCACTGAGCCATAGTTCTCAGTTGAGTGAATGTAACTGAGATGAAATGCATTTGATTAGATTCTGGAGCTTGCTGCAGCATGACTGTCCGCAGAGACCTGTCTCAAGCTTGCCGTTAAACACCGGCTTTTGTCGTGGCTGGGGCAAAATTTACTCTGTCAACGGACAGGTAATTTGCTGTTTTTATCTCACACAACTCGATAATAATCATGCTATGGTACGATAGACTTAATTTATATCGACTACTGCAGTATTGCCATTAATAAAAAGATTGAATTTAACCATCTAAGATCACTGACAAAAGTTGACATTAGTATGCTGTATGATAGTTCAGTTTTTAAATGACATTTTAAGAGATTAGCATTATTCAGTTAATAATTTAACTATTTAAGTTGCTGTTAATTGCTTTGGTGCATCCAGAAAAATAGCAAGATACGGTAATAAGTAGTTTCATTATCGGAAGCAAAGCTATACCTCAATGTGGCTGTGATTTTATTTTTTCAAAGTTTTAGTGTATTGTAATATTTGTATTTTTTATTGAGTATTAATTTAATGTTGAATTAATTATTATGCCATATATGCCAAAAATGTACCTTTATATTGGGGTTTGGTTGTGATTAGTGTGATGTACCAAAACTGTATTTATTAAACTATCTTTACCAGTGTCTGTGAAAAACGTGAGGATGTGAAATGTCGAGAGCGAACGCTGTTAGTCCGTGATATCTCTGTCTGCTCACAGGTGGTTCTGAGGCGTCGCTGGACCAACGTGAGCTTGCAGCAGGTGCAGGCTAACGTCAGAGTTACTGAATCACATACACACAGTGATGCTGTTGCTGCTGCTGCTGCTGCTGCTGCTGATGATGATGATGATGATAAAGATGCTGGACATCTGTGTTTCACTGCAGATGAAGCGTTTAATGGTGGAGGATGCTTGCAGTTGACTGGCGCAGCTGATGGCAGCAGGCATACCACTAGGTACTACTACTAATAAGATCACCACCATTACTAGGACTACTGGCAATACTACTACTAGAGCCAGTTTATGTAACAAGGTGATTTCCCATGGTTTCTACCAGCTAGGCAGATCCTAGCAAAATTGAACATAAAGGAATTATAATAATAATAATAATAATAATAATAACACATGTATTTATAAAGCACTATATGGCCGTAGCTATGCTCAATAGGTTTATGTTTACGAATTCATAACTAGTTACAGTGTGACTTCTGCATAATTGTGCCATGCAAATATTTGCGCTTAACTGAACTGCACTGTGTTCAGAAAAAAACACCCACACATGTTTTCTTTTATATCTCCATGGAAAATGTTTAGATTTCCAAAAATTCAGGGACTGTTAAGGAGGAAACAAGCATTCCAAAGATAAACTAGAAATATGGGGCAGAGCCCAGCGTGAGGCCGCCCGGTGTTGTGAGTCCGATTGGGGGAAAAGTTTGGGGGTTGAAATACCCACAGTAGCAAAATCACTTGGCTCGAACTCAAATGCATTAGCATTCGTAGAATGTGCATTGTCGAGTTGAGTAGGTCTACATCTGCGCCTATAACTTTTTTGTTGGTGGACCAAAGTTCACTATTTTTTATCCAACATGGGAGTGGTGGTGGTCAGTTGTTTGTTTTTGATTGTTGACCTCTTGATCCATTCTGGAGATATTGGCAACCAAACTTTAAAGCTGTCCAAAATTGCGTGCACAGTCGATTTTGGGTGGGTCAACATCTGCATCTGTAACTTTTTTATTAGTGCACAAAAGTTCACCAAATCTTCTTTATTCAACGCAGCAGGAATTGATTTCAATGAAGTTTGTTTTCTGTATATAAGTGAAAATGCCATTTTTATGCCACGTCATGTGGCAAAGTTTCATCGGGTTACTCCCTTAAACTTTAAAGTTATAGGCGCTAATATGCTACATTTTAAGCCAATTTTTGACCCCTCATTGAAAAAAATTGTTGGGGTTACCCTATCCCCTGTAGGGTATGGGCTAGCGAGACTTGGCCATTGTGCTGCACGTGTAAAAATTTTGGGGCACAGCACCCCCTAGGGGCTGAAATATGGTATTTCGAAAAAGCCGATTTTATGGGTACAATTGCACCTCTAAATCTCCATAATTAGTGGACCAAAGTTCGTCACACTTTTTACGCTCAATGCGGGAGGAAATGCTGTCGGTCAAATAGTTTTGCAATTTTGGATATCTCTATCCGTTCCGGAGATATTCGCGCTTAAAGTGGGAAGGGGTCCGAAATCGGGCCAAAATTAGCGTGTTTTTCGCCCCCAAATTTTTTGGGGGGGCAGCCCCCAATATTTTTGGACTGGCATTTGTGAACTGAACATGCTTCCGACCATGTGGCAAAATTTCGCGGAGATCAGCCCACGGAACTCAGGTATCTCACAATGAAAAAAATAAATAATAAACAGCAGCAAAACATAAGGCCTTCCGGGAACTACCATTCCAGGCGGCCTAAAGTTAGATATTCTTTGCTACTGGTGACGTCATGCTGACGTCATATTTCCGTTTTTGTAAATTAGGGGTTTACCGTTATTGATGAAATGTTAAAACACACAAATTGATCAGTGTGATGACTGAACCCAAAAATATGCTTATCCATCACACAATTTTCCATTATGAACTGTTTTTTGTGGTTTATCTTCTTGTCTGGGTGCGAGATCCTCAACTTTGCTGTCGTTGGCAGGCATACATGCACTGTATCACTGCATGAATGACCACTTGACCGCTGTCAGTCGAACGATTTGATACTGCCAGTCATGTCAATTTTTTTTATTTAAACATTTTATTCTGTCATGAATATTCAATTATCTGTATTGACCAAAAACATCTTGCACAAACTTGCTGGTCCATAACCCTTGCTGACTCGCTAACATTTTTACGAAGGTTTGTCTTCAGTGGTAAAGCCCATAATTTACAAACATGGAAATATGGTGTTGGCATGACGTCGCCACTAGAAAAGAATATGATTTTTTACCGATGGAATATTTGTTTCTTCGTAAACGTTGCCTGAAAATTTTGTGAAAATCTGAACATTTTTCACGGAGATATAAAAGAAAACGTGAGTGGGTGTCTTTTTAAACACCGTGTAAAAAAAGGTAAAGGTGTCAATTTGTATAGCACATCTCGCGTACACACCTCTAATGCGCTTTTCGTAGACACAGGCTGATGCAGCGGCCAGGCTAGGCAGCGCCAGTCAGCTGTACCATGGTCATCACCTTCCGTAACCCATATAAATGAGTTACTACTCATTTAACCGACCTTGGAGGGATTGCAGGCTGAGTTGGCCTTGTTGGTTGACTGAAAGCGGACGCTTTACCCACATAGTGGTCAAATGGCCATCCATCATTCTAGCGCAGGATAGGGAAAGTTCGCCAGTCAAGACCGACGTTCTAACCACTATGCTATACCACCAACTAGGCAGCATTTGTCCATCCATCTGTCTCATACATGCTGCTAACAGAGGATGTAGACAAAACCCAAAATTCTGTGAACGTTCACTCAACCAGGAGTACCAGTGTGTCAATTTTCAGCCCAAATGTCAAAGGTTACGGTTGGGGTTAGGGTTACGGTTGAGCAGTGCAGACAGTCGCTGACTATGTCGACATTTGTTTTAGTTGTTCGGTGATTATCGTTGGCCTGTGCAGAGTTGTTGAAGACCAGCACCGATAGTTTCTGTCTGTCTGTCTGTGTAGGCTGTTCTCATTTGATGTCGACATGGAAGGTGACCTTTACATATCCTACACGTTCAAGCTGGCGCCATCAGCTGGCAGCACTGAGCTGTGTATAGGCCTGACGTTTGACCGGCATCAAGCCACTCAGCTCTGGCTGCTGGCTGCTGACAATGGTGATGAGTCTGTGGATGTCTGCAGCAGTCTTCTGCGTGGCTTGGCGGATCAGAATTGTCGGCGATTTGCTCACCGCCAACAGACTGTCAACGGCTGGACGACAAGGTTACCACTGTCTTCATTTTTGACATTACCATTTAACAGTCTGCCCGGTATTTGTGATTTGGTTTAATGGTGTTTTAGCTGTTGTGTATTTCATATTCCCTGGTTTACCTTTCACTTTTACTGTAACTGCTTACCGCACTTGTGCTGGTCATATTTTGCATACTGTGGTTTGTTTTTGGAATAAGCTCATAGGTTTCAGTAGAACAGGGTGAAGGACCAGTGACATAGTTTTAATTACTGTTAATTTACCTGGTCAGCCAATAGTCGAGCAACTGTACTTTGAAATATGTTAATTGATTAGTTTAGTTATTAGAATTTGCAGCAGTGATTAGCCGAGCTGGTCTGCAGAAATGGTTCCGTGTGTATTTAGGTCGTATTTGTTGTCGGAGTTGAATAACTTTCATTTGACTGAAGTGTTTATAGCAACTGCTGGTTCCGGTGACAGATCGTCCTATGCAACGGTTTATTTTGGCCAACTGCAGGTACCTTACATGTAGTGCATTATGTGCTCTAGTCTTGTTCTGTGTTTGTCTGGTTAATTTTGTATGTATGCAGTGGTGTATATTGCCACTGGAATGCTACCCCCCACAACTTTATCGGTGGAGATGCATCCCTCAATATTTTAATAAGATCTCTGTAGAATAAGGTTCACGGTTACATCTGCTCACTTGCTAGCCAGTGCTGTAATGTTATAATTGTGTTTAAAACATTGTTAACTGAACTGGAATGAAATTGCAGAAAAAATGATTACTAAGTTGTTCTGTGGTGTGGCAGATAAAGATAAGTAAATGTGACTATGAAATCTTAAGTGCAAAATACTGTGTTATATATTATCATAAAGATGGTTATAACAGTTTAAATGTTTCCGTATTTTATTTCCAGACAATCATAATTTCACAACAATTTCAACAGTACAAATTAACGATCGATTCGTCCTTTCCAGCAAATCAACTCTCTCGGAAACCACCTCTAAGTCACCTTCCTGGCGACTTATGTATATTATGTCATATTCTAGAACTTTCTAGAAGTCGGAACAAGTTTCGCTCATTACCATTGGTTAAGAAAATAGGACTCATGAATAATGATAGTGTTTGCCTAGACTCCTCCATATCTATCCCAAGGACGTCAAAGTCTACCAAAACAAAAACAAATCGAGAAATTGCATGCTGTATGACACATCCCCCTACTAAATAAAAAGAGCTCCCGCTTGACTCATTTGTTAAAAATTAAAAACTGGTTAACCAAAATGTCCCCTGAAATGTTTATATAAGTCAAACTAAATTAACATTAGTCACGATATAACGCTATACTAGAATAACACAACATTATGTGATAACAACAGTCACATGTGAAATTGCATGCTGTATAGCAGTAACGTATGGCACGAGACCAGAGGCAACTACCCTCACCTTAAATTTTAGTCAGTTCGAAGATTTTATTCTTGTCCAGAAATTTTTTTCCAAAAATACCCAATTTGGTGCTGGACATCCCCCATTTTGGGGAATTTAGAGGCAAAATGGAAACATTGAGCACCCATAATCTCCTCTGTCGGAAATTAAATTTGTAGCTTCTTTATTTATTTATGAATATTGCAGAACTTCTGCAGTCCCACCACACCAACTTTTCAACCCACAGTGCCACTGGCGTACAGAGTACAGACATAAAAAACGTTGGCTGTGTGCATGTAGATTCTGCCTGAAGACTACAGGAAGGCGGTCACTGTGCCTGTGCCTGACTCGTACGATTGTTCTGGCGTGGAGCTGGAAGGTTGTTTGAGTTACTGTGAGTCGTCGGGTGGTCGTGATGACGCGTGGCAGAGTGCAAGGTTAAGTTGGTTGTTGTCTGACGACGTCCTGCGACCAGCGGCCGTCAGTCACTACCTGGTCTGGACGTGCTGCCCGATCGACTGCGTCAGAACTCTGTCCGCTCTTGACTCCACCGCTGCTACCGGTGTTGTCAGTGAATGTGCTACAGACCACAGCAGTGTCTCAGCTCAGCGTGAGAGAGATGATGATGTTGTGATTGCTGTCGATGGACCACTGGCGGCGAAAATCAGTCGACACGATCGGTCTTCACGGCATTCCAATTTACAAGCTGCCATGACCGATGCAGTCCGGATAAGCTTAAGCCTACCAGACGCTGCTGTAGATTGCGAACTTCGTGATGATGAAGTGAAGAATGATAGTGATGAGTTATCATGTGCTGATGCGGCCCGCAAACGTGAAACTGCTGATCTGCCCAGTGCCTGGGCTGGAGGAACATTCATCGATGTTAGTCAGGAGGACCGGCAGAGATGCACTGACGATGCGACAGTTTGGCGATGTCTCGGACCGACACCAGTCAACAGTTTTAGTGTTGAGTCCTCCAGGAATATGCACGATTATCGCAGGAACTTCCGCGTACAGCCGATACTGCTGAGCGGTGCTGCACTGCCTCACATTAACGTCGTCATTAAATGACTGTTCAGTCGTGAAATGCTGAGATGTTAGTGATGTTGTTGAATGGAAGCATTCTGCAACAGACTGCAAAACTGCGGTGCTAAAAGTTTTTGGGTATACTGTGACCAGTAACACTGTCAGGCTAAAGCCTGAATTTCACAACAGCATTTTGTTCGTGCGAGTCTTGTGTGTTGGCCCGCCATTCCAAGAAATAGGGTTTGGACAGTGTTAGAGTTTTAACGTTTAATAAGTATGGTTTTGCCATCTAAAACACGTTTTTGGTGGTCTCTGGTAATGGCGGCCCTTTGGAATGGTGGACGTGAATGTAGCCTACTGGCTGACAGTCATGATAGCCACATGACGAAGGTCAAAAATAATAAGAAGAAGAAGAAGAATAACAAAGACTTTTGGTACCACTGCCCAGTTCATCTGCTGTTGTTTTGTTAATAGATTTTCAGTGTTGTTGCAAAAGTTTTAACTTCTAAATGATTATATACATTTATCTCTTGTCTTTCAAGTCTTTCTTAACTGGATCATGGGTGAATATATTGCTGATGATAGGGACAATGCCAGTGCTGATTAAATGTGGTTTTCGAGTTGTTTTTGCATTTTATATTAATGCAGTTGTCGAATACTCAGACACCTGACTCTGCTGACAACTACAAGTAAACTGTACAACAATAAAAAAAAGTTTGGAAAAGACTGAAATGTTAGCGTGGCGTCTGTATTCTGTAACCATTAGGCCTAGTTCTTGACTGAACGTCATTCGTGCATGATAAAAAACTGTACATCGCCGAAATTTTGCTTGCGAAGAGCTGAGACACTAGGCTAATTAATCGTCTAATCAAATTTTTAGCTAGCCTAACTTACGATGGTCATCCCAAAAGTTTTCGGTCTCGACATATTAGACAATAATATTTCCTGCAATCTATACATCAGTGAAACGTACATCCTTTACGAATTTATTTAATGAGTCGGTTACGTATATGACGTCGTCGTAATTTATGACATTATAACAGCTCTAAACCAAAACGATTTGGAGCGCCCACGCAAACAGCATAGCATCAGGCTCACTGTTGCATGACAATTTTCCATCTGTACTCTGTAGCTAGGTTTACAAAAGTGGAGCATCGTGGCATCTGATTTTGTGGAAGCCTTAACAAATGCGTTTGTGAATTTCTCATTTGCAGGTGTAAATATACAATAGCCTACATTTGCGCTAAGAGCATTTGAATCAATTACGACTTCATGCAAATACGACGGGCATTCAAAAAGTTTTGAGCCTCAATATAGTTTTAAAACATTTTATTTAGTATATTTGGACTAACTAAGTAAACTACATCACTATGACTTATTAATTCGTTTCTGTGGTTCAAAAAGTGCTTCACAAAGCTTTTGATAGGATTTTCAATGCACGTTTTTTAAAATAAAAAATGTTGAGCAAAATATAAAAAAAACGTTAAAAAGAGTAAAAACGTGGCAA
>Ga0209671_1003265_pt1 | contig 15468 bp, 14 predicted proteins | sample WorMetHERISLAND2_2_FD_187401 | JGI IMG/M metagenome (GOLD analysis project Ga0209671, IMG submission 187401) | Marine gutless worms symbiont microbial communities from Max Planck institute for Marine Microbiology, Germany - Olavius geniculatus... | ecosystem: Host-associated > Annelida >...
TTAGTTCTCTTTCCACAGGACTGCTACATCTGGTCTCTCTGAAAATATACGCTTAATTTTATCTTTCTTTTTGAACAACTCTGTGAACGTTATATTTAACTTACGTAGACCGGGATACACCAAAACCAACTCATATATCTGAATATGTCTATTAACGTAACTTTTACAGACTTCGGTGCTTTCCCTGAGGTACTTATCCCATGTCATTTTAGTTTCTTTCTTCAGAGACTTGAACAGTGTCTTATACTCCCAATATTTTTCTGCAGCATTAATGTGCAAACCCAAAGTCTTTCTCTCCTCATTATCAACATTGCACTTTATCTGCTTTATAGCCAAGGATAACTCCTGTAAATTTGCAGATCTTGATTGAACATCAAAATCTGTTTGCATTACATTATCTGTAATTTTGTGCTTCTCTAAAAAAGCAATCAAATCCTCGTCCTGCTTATTTGCAAAAGTATCCGCATTACGGTTCTCGAGGATAGCGGCTTTCAAATCACTTTTGGGTTCTTCCAAAACCTTAATTGTAACAAATAGATCCTCTGAAAGACGCCCTTTAGCATAACATTTCGTCAATAACTCTAACTTACACTGCATCTCCTGTATCTTATTACGATAATAACTCATATGTTCTTCAATACAGGACTTATCCTCCTCGGACCACCCCTCCCACGGGGTATACTCCTCTATACCCATTTCACTAAATTCAGGCGTTATACCTGTATGCATCGCCGGTTGCAAGCACAATGAACTGCAACCAAGCTTGCGTAGGCAGCAGCCGGCATGAACTTCGCAGCGCTGCCTACTTGTAAAAAACACCTCTGGTAGAAAGTGCTGGAACGTTGTCTGGCTGGCCTGCGGGCTGGCCGTGGCTGCTGTGGGTGGTAGCAGCAGCAGCCGCTGCAGACGCAGTCGCATCCGGTCTATATTTAACCTCAACAATAAATAAGTAAATAAGTAGCTAGAGTTGGGCAGTGCAAAAATATAGGTAAAAAGACCTCGTCCTAACTGTCCTGCAGGCTATGCATTTTGTTTCTCAATGAACAGATAAATGGAAGATGTCTAAGCTCGTTGTGAGGAGATGGCGAATATTTAACCCGTATGGCGCGCATAGAATGCTTAACATGGCCGTGCGGATGCTGTGAGTAAGCAAGCAAGTAAATAAGTAGCTAGAGCTGGGCAGTGGCCAAAATTGTCCTATAGCTAGGGTCTTACTACTGACGTTATGTACAAGTCTTTCCCAATAAATATATGCAATCTTTCTCTGCACTGCTTTAATGCACTAGAATATGCAAAATGTGGCAGCAATAACTCCACGGCGGAAATTTCTGTGAGTTTTTGCTCGTCACGACTGTTCGCGTCTAACTACTGTTTTTTCATTGGCCCTGTGCACATGCCTAATTTGTCTATACATACGGCCAGCCGTGTGTATAGTCACTGGTGGGAGTGGAAAGTGGAAAGTGATCGAAAGTTGTTTTTATTGTTTTATTTGCTGATTTGTATTGATATACGCGGCCATGGATTTTTCAGTTGACGAAAATTTTAGATCGCTGTATTTGGCTATATTCGGAAATCTGGAAAGATCGAATAGAAGACGCCCTCGTCGCAGATCAAATGAAAGTGTGCTTTGGTTTGATGCCGAGGCTGGTAAGAGCGCGAAATAGCTTCAAAGTGCGGTATGCCTGAAAACCGCATAACACCGTAGGAGTGGGGGACCCCGCAAGACTTCATAGAAGACCGCAGGACACAAAAAATGATAACTGCAAAACGATTTTTAGACGTGAAATCAAGATTTTGCCTTTCAGTTGTTCAGCAAATTTAAATAAATACTGCTAGACAGTGCAAAAATGACGAACTCAGCACGTCACCAGATGCCTAGAAAGAGGGACAAAAATGCTGCAGGCTGACGCTGAGACGCAGGCACGTACCTGCAGGACGCCAAAGGTGCGTACGCCGTACGTCAGACATGCGCCAGGATGCTTAAATTTACAATGTACATCACTCATGTTGTCAGTGTTGTCAGAGCATTTGGCTAGAGTGAAGAAGACGGTGCCGGAAACAAACTGATAAATAACAAACCGATGTACCATTTTGTACACACTCACTACAACGAAATAGTTCCACACAACTTGCGAGTTTCATTGATCCACCTGTGTGACATACAGACAGACGGACAGACGGATGGACAGAATTGTGATGGCTAAGACGCGCTGAAAGCAGTAGCTGCTTTCGCGCATAAAAATGATTTATGATTCATTACGTGGCAATGTTGATCAGTTTTTTTATTATATTAATTTGGTTTTTGTTAAAGCGTAGTTTTCTGCTATGGCTTATTTTTTACGCGCAACGGCAGCTACTGCTTTTTGCGCATCTTAGCCATCGCAGTTCTGTCTGTCCGTCCGTTCGTCTGTCTGTCTGTCCATCCGTCTTGTCACACGGGTGGATCGGTCAAAAACGGACAAATTTGCGATTTTTAGCCAATAACCAATGGATTTTTTTGGCGATTTTGGGCTGCGATACAAGTATATATCATTCACAAGATTGCGCCACGCAAGTATAGTCATGCGATCCAGATAGAGAATTTGGTATTTGTGTGTTAACTTAGCGTGAACACCTCAATTTTCAGCTAAACTACTGAACAGGAACTGCCATAGGCTTTCGCGCATCTCGTGGGCATTAGCTCAAACGTTTTGTGTACTGTAGTAGTTGCTATTTTCAGTCCATATGTGCCATTTCTATTATCACTGCAGTAGTTATACTATCCCTCATGTGTTGCCGTGGCTAAACATTTACCAGTATGTCATTTGTGTTAGTGTAGGCTCAAGTTTGGTACAGTGTGGTTCAGAAGTGTCATCATCGTTATGTGTTGTTGCCTGTGTGTGTCTGTACATGCTGTGACAGACGTGATGGGGGCACTGCTGTCTTTTAGTAGTGATGATGACAGTGAAGACAGCCTCGTACTGAGTAGAACTTCCAACACCAATGATACTGGTGGTACCGGTAGTACTGATGCTGCATCCAGTCTACCGACATTACTAGACTTGTGCTCACGTGCTGTTGGCAAGCATTACACCTGCGCTGCACTCGAAAGTCACGATCCACCTCTTGATGAAGGACTGCTGCGTCGGGTTGTCATTATTATGATTATTATTATTATTATCAAGTAAACATTTATATTGCACATTATCATTGTAGAAAAATCTTTAATACACTTATCAATCTGTATGATTAGGTAGCAAACACAAAACATGTCAGAGAGTACAGGGTGAGCATTTTGTCTTTCAGTATGTGGGAAGACAATGGGCCAGTGAAGGAGAATGGTTTTCTGTCGGCAGTTTTTGTCTCTAGCGAGGTCTGGCAAGTTGTTTGCGGAAGTAGTTCTGTTTTGCATAATCCTTAACTCTAAACTCTAACACACAGCATACAGTCAGTGACTTGAAAATTGCTATTCATTATTGCAGTGATTAATTAAAACTGTTGATACCAATCACATAGCGGTATATAATTGCACCCATAATTCCAGTTGTAGCTGTGTTTTTTCTATTGTGGACTATTATTGTTACCATTTGCACTTACGGACTGTGCTATTATTGTTTTGTTGCACTGTTTGCACTTTACTTTTATTCACCTATTTGGCTGTCTTTATAGTGTGCTAAAGAAACTCATTGTCATTGGTTGCTTTGTTGCAGGTAGCATTCTGGGCATTCCCGCAGGACGTTAACATTCTGCGTGTTTACTCGAACATGACCGATAATCAGCGCTGTTGGCAACTTGCTTTGAACATCATCAAAGATAATGGAGTTAGCGATGTCTGGCAAGTTGGTCAGTAGCTCTTAGAAGGCTGCTTAACTACTAGCATATCTAATTATCTATCTGCATTTTTTATCAGCATCTCAGCTGCAGGTTTACAATGTCTGGATGCATGCAGCTGTTTCTACCAAATCTGCCTCCGTAAAATGTTTGGATGAATTTCGAGATTTGTTGGAGTTTCTACGTGGCATGAATTGAATGATAAATCACTACTCTTCATTAAAAACTAAGCAGTAGTTGTTGTCCCAACACTGGCATGTTTTGTTCAGAAACTTATCAGTTGCTATCGTTGAACTGACAGCACTTAATTAATGAGTGTTTTTTTGCTAGTAGGCCACATTATGAGGTCTTGTCCATCGGATTTGTTTATCTAGAAATCTGTTCTCTGCATGCTTTTAACTTAAAAATGGAAATAATATAGAAAAACATTTAGCGTTGTTAAGATCACCCATTCATTTTCGCTGACAAGACTAGCCTTGGCCTTGGTTTCTATTGTACAGCTTTTGTCTCAGTGGTCTTAAGACTTAACATTTTGGTTTTGCTTCCAACACTGAGTGCCTGCTGCAGTGCAGGGAGAGGTGGATTAATAAGTTCAGTATCTTGTCAGATTTTTTATGACAAAATGTGCATGTTGGTCTTATTCTTCACGTTTGTTTTTGTTCCTTCCGTCGTCGGTTATTGTGTCTCTGTCAGGTTTCATGCTGACGGCTACTGTTTCGCGTCGTATTCAGTCAGTTTCTCAGAAGACTCGAGACAACGTCAATGTTTCGCTGGTGTTTGAGCGTCAGAACATCATGAGCAGCAGCTGTTCCAAGTGTCGCGATAGTCGCATCTGGTGTGAACACGTGATTGCTGCCTTACTCTACCGCATGGAACATGCCAATGACGTGAGCATGAAAGGATTTTCGTATTAATATAGATCTACTTACAGGTCATGTAGATCTGAACCAACAGTTGACTTTGATGAAAGTCAGGTTGGGTCCACTCTACCCTCTGTGTCAACAGAAGGGAGAGACAGCTTTTCATCTCGTTGGGAGATGTAATACACTCTCTCTCTTACTAGACTTAATCATCTAGGCCGTTACCATATATTCGTATGGACTATAATGTGTTACGTAACATACGTTAGCGATACTCCTGAAGCTCGCCAAAGCTTCGGGGATATTAACAAGCTTTGGAACAGGGATATTCGTATTGCCTCTGGTTATACGGAGATGTGCACAGGGCCCACCTGGTGGCCTGAGCACTAGATGCCCGTCTTTGGGTAGTGTCCACCTCGAAAGAGCCGTGACAGCCTGTGAGTATGAGTAATTGGCCTATCGCTAGTGGCCTGGATTGGATACATTGTATTGTGTTATCAGTTTTGCATTGTAGTCAGCAGAAGTTGCTGTATGTTGTGTTGAATTTCACTCAGTAGTTGGGTCATCAACTTTTGTCATTTGATGAACTGAGTACTACTACTTATACATCACTAGTGAGTGATTGTGTTGTGCACAGGGTTGTGATTTGCTGAAAAATAGCAGTGTTTGGGAGAATAGAACTTCAGAAACTTGAAAATGTTTAGGAAGTTATTCAGTTATTCATTGTTGCTAGTTGTGACTGCAACAGAACATGGCATGCAGTCTATATTATATACAGCAATCTTATACCTTAGTTCAACCTGAATCTTGGTGAATGCACTGGGCCACACGATGATCTTCTTTCTGTCGACAAGTTCTTAGTGTGTTGTGCATATCCTTTAGATCTCATCTGATGATTGATGTCCATCCAGTTTTTCTTGGCCATCCCAGCTTTTTCTTGTAGCCCCTGATTTTCCACTGTATTACCTGATGGGGTATTCTGGAGTCTTCCACTCTCATTAATTGTCCCAGCCATCTCAGTCTTTTGTGATATTCTCTAATTTCTGCAGCAAACGTTACCTTTATTCCATACATTGATTTCTCATGGAACCTATATGGCAAACTGTCTGTCTCATAACTTTTTTGAGTTATCTGCACATTTCTGGAAATATTCCAGATTTTTATTTTTTCAAGAGGTTACAACTCTAGTTACGTATGTGTGCATGTGTATACAATAGATTCGTGTGCATCCTCCGCTGACGGAAGAATTGTCCAGTCTGAGTCGTGACCAGCTGCAGAAGTTGCTGCAGTATGCTGTGCAGCTCGATCCGGCTGGTGTTCTTGGCAAAGTCTTTCAACATATCGGTCAGTTGCTGTACCAAATAGCTGATTTTATTATTTGGCTAAAATACAATTTAGTTTTATTATCACGCTAACTGAATGTGAATGGACACAAGTTGCCTGACGCCCTGCTCTGTTTTCTTCTACATATGGTGAAAAATTTGTATGTTGAAGCTAAATTTATTGCCCATGAGTATCGGTGCTGCAGCGCTTGTTATTCAGAATTAATGGACTTTTTGCAGTACTGTTTGGCTGGATGCAAATACATTATTTGGCCTACTATTCGAACCAAGTTAAATATGAATGGAATATTTGGTACAGCCCTAGTTAGTGCAGTTATTACCGTGCTTTACTGAGATATGTTGTTTTTGTTTGTTTGTTCAGTCATCACTTTCTTTTTAAGGTATAGTCAGTAACGTTTAGTAAGTTTAGTTTGTTACATGCCGCAAGCAATACGCTGCATTGCGGGCGTTATGCTACACATCCCTCCTTATCAGTGCTTGATGCATTGCATAATAATGCATAACCCAATGCTGCCGCCACTATTGAAACCTAAACGGTGCTCTGATGTACACTGTATTCATTTGCAACACATGGCGCCAGTGAATGTTGACACCCATCATTAACTGCATTATGTTGTCCTGGTCCTGTAGTGCAGATAAGTTTTATCGTATGTTGATGATGATGATGAAGGTTAGAACATTCAAGGCCAAGGCCCACCCACAATGCAAGATAAAAGATAAAATAACAAACTTTTTTTTTTCGAATGGGTGCGCAAAATTTTTACTTGTACCTCTGAATTTGATGCACCATGAAATGCTGAATTGCTTAGCTCTCAGTAAACATTTTCAAACTATCAGAAAAGGCCATGGCCAAGGCCATGTTTGAGAGGCCAAGGCAAAGCCATTTGCAAAACTTAGTGCAAAGCCAAAGTCGAGGCCACAGAATTTGGCTTTCAAGCCGATGCACTATCTAAATGTAAATGAACATTGTGACAGTCTGTTTGGCGCTGATTGTCAGGTGACCTGCGTGACCAGTCGTCCAGTATGAGCGTCACTGCTGGAGCTCCAGACCCGACGTTCGGTGATGTGCAGGGAAGCAAGTCACAGTGGCAGTTGTCAAAAGAACAGCTCAGTGCTCGCCTCACTGTTGACTTGACAGCAATTACAGCAGCTCCTTCCTGGCGCTGGTGTGGCTTAGTAAAATGTGTTCAATATATATTGATTTTGTATGTATAGACTTTTTATATAGACTTTGTAGTTATTGTTTTCTCATCAGTTGGTTTTCTATCTGATGGTATACATAACCTGCCAAACAGCACAGTTATAATATTTTTGGCAGCGTATCAACACCCGGTAGCGATTGTAATTGAAACTCACTCAGCTGGTGCAGTCTGCACTAGCCGAATGTTTAAGCCTTTCAATCTGAGATCTGAGCTGTGTAAAACAAGGCTAGGTCTGCACCTCTCAGTTGAATTATTTCAATATACCAAAAACGAAACATGCCAGCACATTTTCCCACATATAGATGCACGAACAGATATATACCTGGGTTTTCTGTAAAGTTTTTGTTGTCAGAAACTTTCACTTTTTATTAGTGTAGCATGGATCGTTTGTTCACACATATACAGTTTTCGTCTGCTGATGCGTCTTCACCTACAGCATTGCGTTTTTCGGCATTGTGCCATTTGCATCGATTTTGTGTTAGCGTATGCAGGTTGTGTATATTTTACCAGCTCAGTGAGCCTGGAAATAAAACAGGTCAAAACGTGGCAGCCTGCGCTGAATTGATCCTCTGCTATAGTCAGAGATTAACCTCGAAGTTATGGCTGAAAACTTTTATGGCTTTTTTATTTATGGCTATTTATCCAGTTAAGGTGGCCAGTAGTTATAATTAACGTCGCTGAATGTGACCCAATTAGCCTTGTATGGAGCCAACATCTACCATCTGGAATTTAATAGGAACTCAACTCAGCTGAAAAGTGATTTAACCGGCACTGCCTGGACTAACACCAGGATGGATATAATAATAATAATAATAACAATAATAATAATACATTTGTATAGTGCCGTAGCTTCAGAGGCGCTGGCTGTATGCAAAATTAAATATGCGAGTTTTAAGCCTAGATTTAAATACAGAGAGAGTGTACATGGAGCAGTGGAACATCCAATAATCTCAGTGACCGAGTGACCATCTTACACAGTGGGGGATAGAAACTGCAGGTTTATGCAGTCCACAGAATTAGAAACCAAGCTGTAAAATTTCCATTTTTGTGGAATTTTCAAGTTTTTGTGGAATTCAGTACTGACTAGTGATGATTAGCTGATACCATCGCCCACGTGACTGATGATGCAGTCACTAAGTCATCTAAAAACCTTAGGGTCAAAATTTTTGAATAAATTTAGTAAAAACCATAACTACATGTGTAAATATCTGCTAGAATTTACTGAATTACCATATTTATTTGCTGTATTTGATTGGCATTGATTATTATCTCCGCCCAGTCTGAACGTAGTAAACATTGGAGGAGGTCGTTCTGTGTGTTCGTCGTTCGGTGTTGTGGTGTTGTGTTTGTCATTCGGTGTGTTTGTGTACACGATGACTAATAATAGCAATGACGTCATTGCACCATCAGCACAAGCAGCAACACCGGCTATTACATTAACCTCCCTCCCCTGCAGTGAAGCGGCTCTTTCTTCTGCCTCCCCTTTTCTTGTGTTTACATCAGTTCACTTGTCGGAGATATGCACTCTCACGAGTGCCTTCTAGTTGTAACCGAAGTGGTTTGTAATGCTTGTGTGGATGGTTGCTGTAGGGACCTGTATCCAGAGAGCTACGACATGTCGGCCAAGATGAAATCCAAGTTGTTTCAGAGTATTTCGCCGGTGCTGCAGCTGGCCAGAGAAGGCCAGTGCAAGTCTGCTGCAGAAGTGATGACACTTGTCACACGCAACATTATCGCCAGTCAGTCACGTCACATGCACTGTTACTGCATATCTGTTCATTCCATGCCTGCTTGTGTATTTATGATTACAGTTCATTCCATGTATGCTTTAATGTATTTTGGATTACATCTTTTTTTCTTGCTGTCCATATGGTGGCTTAGTGGTGCAATGGTTAGCAGGGTTCCTACAGGTCAGGGAAAACTGGAAAAAGTCAGGGAATTTATGTGGTCAGGAAAAGGTGAGGGAAGAATATGCGTCTCCAAATATTAAAAAGCAGGCAAATTTGTGGCTTCCATTAAATGTCCCAAAGCATTTCAGCTTCAGGGGGCTTTGCCCACCTTACCCCCCAACCATGGCCTCTGTCGTTTGCAGTTTTTGCATTACTACCGTTTCATTACCTTATGTATAGAGTATCATTTTTACGCGCAAAAGCAGCTACTGCTTTCAGCGCGTCTTAGCCATCGCAATTCTCTCCGTCTGTCTGTCTGTCTGTCCGTCTGTTTGTCACACGGGTGGATCAGTCAAAAGCGGTCCAAGCTAGAATCACCAAATCTTCACCATCGGCTACCTGGAAGACTCTAGTCTCAGGAACCATAAAGCTTTTCCATAAATTTGAAGGTCACCCCGAATGAAGGCACTAAATGAGATGGGGGTGGGCAAAATTTGTGATTTATGCCAATAAGTCGCTGTATCTCAGTAACAGTGCAAGATAGGGCCTAGGTTAATCACTAATAGGAAGTGTGGCTCTCGATTAGCGCCAAATTCAATGACCTTGAATGCCAAAATATGGGGTTTTATGGATTTTTTTGGCGATTTCGGGCTGCGACACTAGTCTATATCATTCACAAGGTGGCGCGTTATGGGATCCAGATAGAGAATTTGTATTTGTATATTAACTTAACATGAACACCCCAATTTTCAGCTAAACTACTGAACTGGAACTGCTATAGGCTTTCGCATGTCTTGTGAGCATTAGCTCAAATTTCTTGTTGACATTAGTGTGATAAGGTTATAATTTTGGTTAGATGCTAGACTGATAATCAGATGGGCATAGGTTTGATTCCCGGTTGCATCAATATGAACCATGTGTAGATCGGCTGCACTAGGGCTGTGTGTGTGTGTGTGTGTGTGTGTGTTTAGAGGTGTGTTCAAGCAGTGTTAATCGCTCGGTGCTATTGCATCTTGTCCATGATGTCAGTCGTCTCTACGCGTTGCTGCTTCTTAGAACTAATGATGCCGATGCGAGGAAACTGCTAATCGCCACCGCGGAACAGCTGCACAAGTTTGTCATGAATACTTTGCCCTGTGTACCTAGGGCCTTTTATCTTGCTTATTCGTTTACTTTTTGGTTTTGTCTGTTTTGACTACGTCTGTTGTGCATCACCTTACCAGCTGAATTGCTATGTTCATTGCAGCCTATTTTGCTGCAGTGCCAGTATCGGTTTTCGTAGTCAGGAATATTTCCGGAGCCATTTAGCCAGTTGCTTGCAAATGCAGTGAACAAGTATTATATGACAGCTGTAGTGTTCAATTAAATTGTGCTTTTGTAACACTTGTAGATGTTTTAGATGTGTAAAATAAAATCCTGAAAAATTATATTTTTTCGTAACTGTTTTTGTATAGCATGTAAACGTTGCCAGAGCCAGTTTGTTATCTTTATGGCTATTGCTTTAGAATGTATATTTCCAGTAATATATGATCTTTGTTTTTGTATCCTGTGTACTTGTCTTACTTAACATCGTTGGTCACATTAAGATAGTTGCTCTGCATCGGGCCTGCTTAGTACAGAGATGGGTTCACTGTGACCAAACCACCCTGGCCAAACTAGGTCCATGTCAGACACACGACAAAATCGCCCAACTTTGTGGCGCAATTTTATTACGCGACAAATTTGCCTAGGCAACTGTCGAATTTCTATCGACAAACAATCGCCAAACAAACATGGCTTTCAGCACTACAGACAATGTTCGGGAAGTTTAACTCTTGAATTTCCTGGCATAAACTCGCTCAGCTTGCAGCTTAAAATAGATGTAGGTTAACTTGTCATCTGCTACAGCTTTGAACCCTGTGCTCGAACGTAATTTCAGCTACATGTGCTGAGTGGTTACTGCACGATGCAATTAAACAAATGTATCATACAACAAATGTTTATTTCGGTGACTTTTAATACTAAAGTTAGTACTAACGTCATATAATTGCCTCGCTTAAATGATAAGGAATACGATAAGGAATGCGAGAATAACATGTAAACAACAAACTGGCCAATCACAGCTCAGAGATTCGGCGATAAATCGCCAAGGAATAGAGATGGTTTCTATTCGGCAAATTTATCGTGCAGCTCGTCAAAAGTTGCGCAACTTGCCATGTCAGACAGGCAATTCTGTCGCTCAACGAAGTTGCGTGACAAAATTGTGCAACTTTGTCCCGTGTTTGACATGGGCCTTAGTCTGGCTTCCCTGTTTTGCTAGGCAAATGAATACTGGCAGTAGTTACGGCCACACTGGTATGAAACAACGAGTTATGTGCAACTGCATGGGGCCTGTAACTGCGACTGCTGACATACTGATCCAGCCAGTTAAAGGCGTTGGAATCTGTGGTTAATTCAGGTTGTATGCTAGATTAATTAGGATGCTAGTGCACTGCAAAAGGGATAATGTCTTATGCTACAGAAATCTACGTATGTGGCTATGCATCTGTCTGTTTGTATGTGTGCACAGGCAATATGATGGAGTGGAAAATGTGAAGAAGGCAAGCCCATGGGCTGAGCTGCCGTCACTGTGTCTGCTCCATTCGTCACAAGTCAACACGGTACGTCATGTCGCCACCTACTGATATTGTGATTCCTGAAATCAGCACTCGAGATTTAGTTTGTCATCGTATTGAGTAAGTAGTAAGGCAGTAAGTAAGTAATTAGTTTATTGAAAAGATGAGAGATGCAAAATGTGCATCTAACAAAAATATTTCTTCCCATGCTGTAAGGTATATAGTAAGTAAGTAAGTAAGTTAAACATAAATTTATATAGCGCATCAACGCCAAACGTCTCTAATGCGCTACATACATTAGTTCTCTGAAAAGAACAATGTCTTAGGAAATGTCCGAAAACAGATATAGTGTGAATAGGATCACGCAGATGTCTCGGCAGTGAGTTCCATGTCATCGGGCCAGCGACAGAGAAAGCCCAACGTCCGTCTAAACTTAGTCGGTAAGATGGCACTCAGGTGCGTCAAGCCATTGGAACTCAGAATGTATCAGCTGCTTCAGACCACGGTCGAACTTCCAGGTACCAGTAACCACACGAACTGCTGTGATCAGCACTCGCACTTGTCAGTGATAGCCTTTGAAGCCCCGGTGAAAACGAAGTTCCAGTAGACATCACAAAGGCGTGCACCAGTGTCATAGCAGACTCCATACTGAGTGTATGCCAGACATGTTGAAGTTGACGAAGATGGTAAAAGCAGGTCGCGCTGACCTTCGTGACGTGTTTCTCGAGGCTGAGGTTGGCTGAGAACTCAACTCCAAGTACTCTGACATGCTGACTTGGATGAATAATATCAGCAGCAAGCTGCAGGGAAGAAAACAACCACCTTCCTGCGAGAGAGCGTGCCTCGTGCCAGCGCAGAGAAGTTCAGTTTTGTCCATGTTTAGCTTCAGCCGATTTGCAGACATCCAATGGTTAATGTCAGTGATGCACTGTTGAAGTCTGACAATGGTTGACATCGCATCATTGCGAGTACAGCACAAATACAACTGTGTGTCATCAGCAAATGAGTGTATTGCTACTTGGTGCTTATTGGCTATGTCTTCCAGATTAGCTGTATATAAAATAAACAACCTTGGCCCAAGCACTGATCCTTGTGGTCCTGAGCACAACATATGCACAACTGATGACATCTGAAATGATTTATCCGACATATAAGACTTGAACCCCCCACTGCAGAACTGTACCACGTAAACCAAACTGTCGCTCAAGGCGTAGTCAGAATAGTTCGTGGTCAACGGTATCAAAGGCTGCTGTAGGATCGAGCAAACAGAGAGCAGACACTTGTCCATTATCTGCTGCAAGCAACAGGTCATCGTATACCTTTGCGATCGCAGTTTCCATGCTGTGGTATTTCCGATAAGCAGATTGTGTGCATGGCATTAAGTCATTGCTGTCAAGAAAAGCCTGCAGTCTGTCTTGAACAACTTTCTCAAAGAGCTTGGAGATGAACGATAAATTTGAAACATGCCTGTAGCTTTTCATTTCGCTTGCATCCAGTCCGCTCTTCAGTAGTGGACGTATGATGGCCTGCTTAAACTCAGTGGGAAAGCAGCCAGTGACAATCGACCAATTGATCAGCAGAGCAATGAAAGGCAAAAGATGTCCACGTATCTTCTTCACTAACCAGTAGGAGCTGAATCTAGCTGACATGTCTTATTCAGCGCTGAGGCAATCAGCTTCTCCACTTCGTCGACAGTAATGGCAGTTCATTTTTCCAACATCAACGTTGTTGCCTCGAACAGCACCTCATATGCTGGCATCGTAGCACTGGATGCCCATGCTGCATCGACCTTGTCTTTGAAAAAGATGGCGAAATCATCGGCAGCATGAAGACTGGTATCGTCAGTAGACGCCACATCATGCAGTCCATCCATTGTGCACCACAGCCTCTTTGTGTTGTCAGCATTCTGATTCATTGCAATCTCGTCCTGCCAGAGATCTCATACGCCGAAACTCGTATCCCAGTTGCTTCTGTCGTTATCAGCATGCGTCCTCCTGAATCTTCTTTCAGCTGTTCTTGCCTTTCAGCATGGCGCGTGACAGTCGGCGTTGAACCATGGTGTTGACGGCTTGGCTTTATGGCGCATGTTGACTACCGGACAGTGCTTGTCAAGAAGATCAGTCATCACACGTCGATATAGGTTCACTAAATTGTCCCTCGAGGTGGCCCTGATCTTCTTCAGTTGGAGACTAATAACACAGGGGTCAGTCTTAGTCACTTAATGCTTAGCAATGGTTCATGAGTTTGTATATGCCACTGAAATATCTCACAAAAACTCTGGATTATTTTTCCATGGGAGCCAATTTGTGCCACTTTAAATTCATTCTGCACTCATAGATTGACATCTGTTTATGCCCCTGGACTCTAGTTTACACTGTGAGACTAGGGATACTGGACTAAGACATTGCACGGTTTGTATGTTTGATGCCTCAGCTATTGCTGTTACTCGTTACATCTCCGCACGTAGGATGGCCAGGCTGAGTTGATCTGGTTGGCATAGTCACACATCCAAGTACTTAACCGGCTCGGCATGGTGTAACTTCATTGGGTGTTTGATGCATTGACCATTACTTCACACCACATGCAGTGGTCTTCCGGTGTTGGATGCATGACCAGGCTTGGTGAGACATGGCCAGACTTTCAAGTTTCAATCACAATGCCTGTGGAGTTTTTTTGGGTAAGATTTGGGGGGTGATTCTTCACTGACTGGGAACGATAGAGGCTACCACACATACATCCTTACAAAAATAGGTAAAAAATATTATATGAGCCCAGAAAAAGAATGCAGGGCAGTAAAACATTTGCAAAATGTGTGTACACTGTGTCTCAAAAAACATTTCCGACATTTTTGATTGTCACTTGAAAACCAGTTATCAGATTTTGATGATTTTTGGTACTAATATTCTGGACACAACTTGCCATCAAATGACCATTCAGTTCCCCCACCTCACACATTGTCCGCTTCTGCACTACCTATGGAAAGCAGATCAAGCAAAATATACCTTGAAATACACAGAAAACCTAAAAAAACATCTGTGACTTAATCGACTGTAACTCGAAGAAAGACTGGCAGATTTTAATGATTTTTGGCAAAAATACTTTTAATACAACTGGCTATTAAATCATTGTTCAAGTTCCCACCACACTAACGTCTGCTTCTGCACCATTGGAAAGCAGACCAAGTATAAATGAATGAAAAAAAAGTCAATAAATTTTATCTATCCAAATCTGTTGGCCCCAACAGCCAGTCTATTACAAAATTTGGCTGTCATGCAGCAGTGTCTCTACCAGATAACTTTCAGGAATGTTTATGAACTCAAGAAGCGACTGGTAAAGCCTGGATTGGTTTAACGCAGAACATTATCGATGCTGCTGTCAATGAATAGAGAAAGCATCTCCATGCTTATGTTCGCACAATGGGCCGGCATTTCAAGCAGTTTTACTGTAGTCAGTAGAAAAATAAACAACTGGATGAAATGTCAGCCAAAAAGTCAGATATATGAATAAAATGTGTTTTCATGTGTTATGTTGATTAAGGGCCGGTTTCTGGATCTTAACTGGCCAGTCAAGTTAGTGTTAACTGACAGATTTGCATAACTCGCGTTTCCCATTGCACTAACCAATGGTCAAAATGGCCAAAAATGTAACTGGCCAACATCGGGCAGTTAGCTAACCGTCGATCGTAGTTATCGTATTTAACGCAACTTTTGTACCATTTTGCAAGCAGTTAATTGAAGAATGTGATACTATAAAACGATTTTACCGTATAT
>Ga0209671_1003267_pt1 | contig 15462 bp, 8 predicted proteins | sample WorMetHERISLAND2_2_FD_187401 | JGI IMG/M metagenome (GOLD analysis project Ga0209671, IMG submission 187401) | Marine gutless worms symbiont microbial communities from Max Planck institute for Marine Microbiology, Germany - Olavius geniculatus... | ecosystem: Host-associated > Annelida >...
AATGGGATCTGTCTTTAGCCGTATCGCTCACCTATATGATGCACACTTAACAGTCAAAGCAAAAGTTCGAAACTACTGTTGCAATGAGGGGTAGAGTGGAGTTTACTGGGCGCCATAGGAATACATTGCGCCTATTATTTCGCATATATACCGTATAACTACCAATAGGGTTAGGTTTAGGGTTAGGGTTTAGGGTTAGGGTTAGGTGTAGGGTCAGGGTTATGTGTAGGCTTAGGGTTAGGGTTTAGAGTTAGGGTTAGGTGTATTCCTATGGCGCCCAGTAAACTCCACTCGTCCCGCAATGAGATGCGTAAAAATGCGTTTCAGGCCAGGATCCGCCTCGGACTCGATGGGTAAGCTTGCAGCGCTCCCCCATATCTCAGATGTGCCCTCAAAACAAATTCCTGTCTACACCTACAGTAATTATAGCATTATTGGCCGATCTCATATTCAACGTGCTTTTTAACAGCTATAGGCGCCTATAGGCCTTATATATACTATAGTTTTACTGCTGTGCTGTCATTAAAAAGTGGTTCAATTCGCCCGTGGGAGAGGCCCACACGTAACACCTACCCAAATCGCACGGTTCAGTTCATCCCACTCCCTGCTGTCGTCGTCGCCAAAATGCCGGCAATTAAACTGCGATTGGTGCAGATCAAATACTGGATACATCTCGCTCGTTTTGTTCGCACTATTCGCAGTGCAAAATTACGAAAATTCGACCTATTGTAATCAAAACAATAACTATATTTTACAACATAAATAAAAAATAAAACTAGGTCACGGATGCGCTGAGGGCGGGCTTGCGTCGACCAATCAGGAACGTCGATACGAGAACACCAGCAGACGAGCGTAACCATGGCGACTGATTAAATAACCACCTTCAACACCTGATGGCTACTGAAATTGAGTTGTGGCTACTTGGTTACCAGTTAAAATAAATTGGCGTTTACACTGTAAATTATGACTGGATATTAAATTCGAAGACGCAATCCAATTAATCTGTAGTTGCAGACTTAGTCACCCAGAATGCGGCCGTTCGACTACCGGTCCGGCGGTCCTGTAGTTTTTGTCTTTAGCCATTTCCTAACTTTTCGCATCACCGTTACCAGGGAGTGGGCGCAGACCTTAAGGGGACAACAAAGGGCTGTAAACGACCAAATCACTGACTGGGGCGAGGCAAGTGCCCGAGTGTCTGACCAAAATCTTGTAAAACCGCCACTGGCGGATCCAAAAGTGATAGGCAAAAGTAATCCAAAGGTGATGGGGCGGACGTGCCCCTAATCTCTTCCGACACCATGCGTGAGTGAACACTTCGTACGTTCACATGCTCTGACGAGTGATTAATTAATAATTTTGTGGCTCAGAAAACTAATTAAAATTGTTGCCGCCAGATGTCATATTTCAAGGCTAAAATGCACCAAATTCGATTTCGGGTGTGTTAATAGCTTTCCTCCGCTCCCTACCACCGCGTTACCTCTGGTGAGATGGATCGCCGGTATTAGTAAACTACTAGCAATTGCACGCTATCTTTTAATGTTGTCTACCAAAAATTATAACGGGGTGACTATTAATCCGGCAGCCGTAGCAATAGCCTGTAAGCTATTATTCCGGCAGAGTGGGCGGGACTGATTGGCTGGGCTTGCCAGTGATTGACATGCCGCTTGACATGCCGCATGGGCGCATGTATTATATATTCATGGTTCAACCGCAGGCGACACTAAATTATTGATACGGCTGCCGGATCAATATCCTGTGCCAAATTATAAACCTGTGTTTGAAATTGCAAAAATAATTTTTCCGTCGGAAATTTGTAGCTCATTATTCGGAATATTTTAGTGTTTGCACATTGAATACTATATAAATGGCAGGATAATGTGTGAAAATAATTGTGAAAAAATTTGCCAAAGTTATTCAGGAAACTAGTTCTTTTTCCCCACACGCACAACATATTACAGTTTGTTTCTCAATGCAATAGTATGTGTTATAAACTAGTCTACAATTGCCAAAGTTATCATAGTACAGTTAATTATTAGAAAATAAGAAACCCAGCTGTTGCTAGGAGGGCCGACCGTATTGCCTGCGCCCGAAGGCCTGCAAGTGCCACGCAATCAAAATATTACTAGTGAGCAATTTGCAATTAAGTATTTGAATGCAATAACAATGACGCCTGATTGTGATAATAATTATAAGCTGACACAAAGATCTGTCCGGCCAGCGAAAAGACTGAGCTGAAAAAAACAAAGTGAAAATTGTAACGGGAGTTTCGGCCTACAAGCTCGGACACCGGGAGCGAGTTTTCCGCCTAGTTCATTAAGCGTCTGAGGTATCGCATGAACGATAGTGCTTTGAACAGTTCTTCCGTTTCTCTCGAGTGCTCGGTACGTTCGGCTACAGCGGCAAATCATATCCACGTGTGTACAGCCTACGTCATCGCGCGTCCGCATCCTTCACTGCTGGGTGCCGTTTTGTTTCACGGGATACCAATGTCATCAGCTTTGTGCGATGAAGTCAACCAGCCGGAACGAGTTTAATGGTATGATAATTTCGCCATCCCCTAGCAGTGCATCTATATAGCCACGCGTGCCATAAACCGACTGTTGTTAATTTTAGCTCATCAAACCTAATGGTAGAAAAAAAGTAAATGTAACAAAACAAAATAATTATAGAAAATAGCACAAGGCCAAATTTAAATCACGGATATCACAAAAAGAGTTTACTATAGAGCAACACGCATCTGCCGTAAGTGGCATAATGCGTATGTGGGCTAAATATTGTTTGACACTACTTTTTTATTCAGACAATACACCAAACGCAAAAAAAATCAGCAGTAAGACCGCACAGTTTGACATTACGATCACATTTTCGATTTATGGGCCGAGAAAATTAACGTAATGGAATTTCTGCTATTTCTAATTAGACTACGACCATAAGATGAAAAGTAAAGATACACAGGATGCGGCATAAAACAACCCCTAAAGTTAATTACCACTTTCTCAGCAAATTCTTGCAATATTAACACAAAATTTCACGCACTTAGTACCTGTTCGTACATGTATTAAACCATGTTGTGACATTATAATATTCTCCTGCTGTTGCAAAATTACGGAATACGAAAATTAGGTTAGGTTAGGATACGTGGCCGTATCATTGTACATGTACGCCAAGTGGATAAAACCGGCAGAACTATTTATGTGGAATTAACAAATAATAAAGAAACAGCACAAAGTGCAAGAAGTTATGGGGTGTTTACACGATCCAGCAAACGTCCAGCAAACTTCCAGCAAACGTCCAGCAACCGTCCAGCTCCTTTATAACATATGGTAGCAAACTTCCAGCGGACGTCCAGCAAACATCCAGCAATTTACGTGTATTTTAAATACATTTGCTGGACGTTTGCTGGATCGTGTAAACACCCTATTAGTATGGCCTCACAGTCGCAGTGGGCGTGGCTCTCGAGGTGCCGCTGGTATAGTCATAGAATTGCCGTTCCGCGTAGCAAGCATGGTGGCTGTGTGAGTGACTCCGCCGAGAACTACAGTATACACATTGTCAGTCAGCGCATCACGTAGTTCAGCGCTTAGCCGGCTAGACTGTACGGAACTGGCAGCAAACGGCTGTATTCTCTCGACTTGAAAATTAATTTGTAGGTACATATCAGCCAAGCCGGCAAGGTAAATTTAGTCCGCGTCACTTTTTGCACTTTTTGCGTTAGATTAACGGATCGACGGAGCGGAACGGACTGTATTTTAAAGAAGGAAAGACTAATACGAAGAACAATCAGAGGACGAATAAATTCGAGAAAGTGTATTGAGGACATACGCTTCAAACACCGCCGTTTCGTTTGACAATCTCGCAACAGTTTGTGTAACAGAACAGCGACACTATTATAACTGTTGGTTGTCGCGCATGCATGTCGATTGTCGATGCAGTCGACTAATTCGATTGTCGTCGTCGCTTCTACTTCCAGAGCGTTCCAGACGACGACGACGACGACGACGCTGATGACGTCGGTCAGCGTCGCAACGTCGACCGAAGCCAGCAGCTACACAATCGACGATGACATACTTCGAGACTTGCTGGACGGCGATCAGGACGACAAACCGAGATCGGCGACGATCGACAACACACTGCAGACCGCAGCGACTGACGAGCGGGAGGGCCCGGGAGTAAACCACGAACAACCGATGACCGAAGCAGCTGCCGAGTGGTCCGATATTGGTCCTACAAGCGTGGGGGTCGCCGAAGTTAGTTTGCCGGAAACCGGAGCGATTTCTCGGCCGTTTGTGCCGCTGACACGGTCGCTGCCGCAGTTTGACGACAAGTCTTCGACGGAGGACCGACTTCATCCGAGGTCAGGGAACGTCGATGGCACCACAGTGGCAGCGGCGGTCAAAGTCAGGACGGCGTCAGCCGACAGCAGTCAGCTAGGTACTAACACGACCTCTGCTAAACCACGCCCCCAGAGACGTCGACGCCGGCAGCGGACGTCGCCTCAGAGCGATCCAGACGGAGGACTGCAGACCGCGGGCCAGGTCGACGTGATGTTGTCGGAACACGTCAGGGACCCGACCCTGCTTGACGGCTGCGAGACGGAGGATCATGGAGATACTGGCGAGGCTGGCTGTCACAGAAAGTGCCTGGCCTGGGCGTGCAAAGCGTGCAAGAAGCGCGCCGCTCCGGCCGACCGAAGACGAGCGGCAACCCTCCGAGAACGAAAACGTCTTCATAAGGTATGATTATATACTCACTGTTAGATGTAGGCCTACAGAATGGCACAGTAAAAAGTAATTTCTTAAGTTTTTGTCATACGTACTGTAAGTAATCAAATATGGACCTATTTTCAACATTCTTTCATCGATGTATTCTGCAATAGTCTAAATACAATTTTGTGATTATAATCCAAGATCTCGTCACAGCACGAAGGCGTTGCTTGTGAAATGCATGAATCATGCAGTCAGCTTCGGAGTAAGCAGTTACATGGTATTTTTGGTACTTTGACGCTAGCTATATTTTACGTCATTACGACATGTTTATAACCTGTGATCGCACAGCTTGTTGTAGTACAATAAATACACAACAAATCAGCACAAGTGGAATTCGGGCTTTAACACGAGATCGCCAGTCATATAGTACTGTTCGTTATCATTCACACAAGAGCTTGTTGAGATGGGCGAAACGCGGATTTGATTCAGTGTATGTTGGGAAGCACCTGAACAGGTGCTTGGAGGGCGTCAATCGCTGAAGTGCCATTATGCATGCAAAGCTACTGGCTCACCGTACCTAAATGGGGCATTAATGTGTAGGTGAACATGGCGTTCGAGACACTGCGGCAGCGCGCCTGTCTGGACTCGACCGGCGGACCGACGCAGCGACTTCCGAAGGTCGAAATTCTGCGAAACGCCATCGACTACATCGAGAGCATGGAACGACTGTTGCGATGTAGCGTCGACGTGACGTCACGGTCATCGAATGACGTCACTGCGTGGTCAGCCAGTGACGTTCTGGTCACTTCTGATGTCCACTGCGTCTGCGATACCGATTACTTGGTATAATATGCATGCCAAATCTGGTCTGAAGCCGTTTTAGACGTTTTCTTCTCTCCTTCTTTCTTCTTATCCTACTTTTTCTCGTCCAAATGTTTGTCTTTTTTATCTCCTCCTTACTGCTTTTTTTATCACATTTCCATTATTTCTAAGTGTCAGTTTGTAATTCTAATCGTGTGCATTTTTAACTTGAATGATAATAAAAGATTACTTATTTACTAACTTACAGTGATAATTGTCGGACGTGATTTTGGACCACTATGACACATAAAATAGTAAGTAAGTAAGTAAGTAAGTAAATAAGTTTTAATGTTCTAATAGCGTCAGAGTACCGTTGGATCACGCCACGTTAAAACACACATTGTGACGTCAACAGGCCTAGACAATAGGCCTACACTAATTTGACGGAAATATACATTATTAAGCATACTCGTATAGCAGAGAGGGTTCAAAAGAGAAATAGCCTAAAGGCGCGTACAGAGCGACGTAACTGATCTGAACTGAACTGACATGGTTCAGTTTTAACGAACTGTCCAAAGGAAATACAGTAATGCATTACAGCAGGCACCATCTAACGGCGTCGACGACTAAGGGACTACGCACACGTACGCGACAACCAATGACCAGTGGGCTCGCCCATTAGTCAGTTCGTCAAAAACTAAATCGTAATACTCCGTTTACACGATCGAGCAAACATCGAGCAGACATCGAGCAAACGTTTAGCAAACATCGAGCAAATATGTTGCATGCATAAAGCATAACACACATCGAGCAGACATCGAGCAAACGTCGAGCAAACATCAAGCAGGCCTGATGGAACCCCGCCCCCTGTCTCAAATGTAGGCCTAGGCTTAGCCAACAGCTGATCACGTGTTATATGGGCCTTCCAATTACAACCCGCCCTCTCTTCTAATAAGCATGCTAATTACCATAGCTCGTCGAGCTAGCTCGATGTTTGCTCGATGGTGTAAACGAAGTATAACAGTTCAGTTCAGTTACGTCGCTCTGTAGGCGCATTAACGCAGCTCAGTGCGTTGGACTGACATTATCGTTGTTAAAAATGGGGTCCCCTAACAGATGCATAGCTGCACGATGCTGTTAATGCACTGTAGACGGCGGCGTATATAATTATTTATTATACTTCTGTTTATTTCGAATACTGCATGGTATATTGCATAAGTAACAAAATAATATTATAATTTATTATACATAAGTTTTTTTTGCACAAACGTATATAATTATGTTATTTGCAGAATCCTGCGGAGTCGGACTATGCAACAACAGAGTGCAGGAATACGTTACGAAAAGGTGGGTCTTTTGCGTCGCACAATAATCTGTTTAAGGCAGAAAGCTTGACGCTTTGTGGCCTTGAAATCAAACGTTTTTTACACCGTAAGTAACAAAAACAAGACGACAACAAGCAGGCCTACTGATCCATAATATTATCGATCAATTTTCACTATTTGTTTTCTGGCAGACTTAGGATAAGATTTGTAATAAAAACTCTGAATGTAAACGTTTCCCGAAAAAGGCATTATTCTGTTAAAAAAAATCAAGGGTCAGTTCAAGATGTGCAACGGAGGTGACATAACGGGGGCCAACCTGCATGCGATGCTTTTATTGACGCTTACATTTTGCCTGAAACATTAAATTTATGCATCACTTCTCAAAAAGGCTTCAGTTTCTGGGGAGTGTTGTCACTAAACCGTCTGTTTTTTACATTCCGAATACGACACTGTGTAGTACAGTGGAGAAATACGCATGTTATAGCTACAGACGGACAGCAGCATGTCATGCCGGCGCTGGGCCGATATTTTGGCTTGTGCATAAAAAATTCCTGTGCTTCCGGTTTCCGTCTGTCGCTAATAAAAATGCTCCGTCCGTAAAGTTCGTCAAACAGATTAATGCAGCGTTTAGTTTGTTGTCACCGTTTTACTGAACAAAATTGGCAGTTAGCCGTAAAGCTTTTCAGGAAATAAATGTGTAAAATTTCAGAATAAAATGTCGTAGGGTTGCTGAGAAAACAGCGAAAAACTAGGGGCTACTTTTTTGCCCCACCCTATACGTATATTCTATAACGTCGCGTTGCGAATTGTCAACTGATCCCGAGACAAATATTCGAATAAGTATCGAATATGGCCTATTATTCATTGTGTCAGTTTGTTTTTATTAGTTGTTGTGTAATAATCCACGGCATGCCGTGAATTAAAAATACAAATTTAAAAATAAAATCTTCCAATTCGTTCTTACTTTTTTTCGACCAGACTGCATTGCATTGCAACCGGAAGCAGCACAGGATTTTTTTCGGGCTCGTCTTAGTATTAGTTTGTGGGTGGGTGGCTTGCTGCAGACGATAGCGACGATGCGACCACGGCGATGACGTCACAGGTCGGCCGCGTCGGAAATGACGTCACGATGACGTCACACGGCGGGGTGAATGACGTAACGGTGACGTCATGCAAGCGTCGTCGTCGCGTGTCCAGTCTCGACTGTCTGTCGCTGATCGTCGACAGTTTAGCCACGTCGTCATCGTCGTCTTCAGTGGTCGGTGAACGTTCGTCGTCGGTTGCTCTCAACTCAGCATTCAACCACGCGACAGCAACGACCACCGCCACCACAAGCATTGCGTGAAATGCACCGGCGTAGCCCCAGAAAAGCACTGCAGGGGGCACGTGCCACCTTCCCTAGGAGACTACTCAATTACTCTTAAGAATGCTAGCCTAAAAATGCACCACAACACTTCTTTATTTACACACAAAACATTGGAACAATTTCTGGGACTGTGCCTAGACCCTTCTCTTGGCGGGGAAGGGACATTTTTCTCCAACCCCGCCCTTTAAGTGCCCCTAGATCTAGATTCTGGCTACACAGGTGGTAAAATGAGTGCGTTAATTCGTCATCAGAAAAATCGAAACAGACACAAAATCTAAGACATAAAAAGACCACAGTCATATGGCAGAAAAAGAACCATAGAACGTGAAGTTCACATGCGACAGAACAGCCGAGAGGGAAATATTTATAGGCTATACGGAACGAGTGTTCTTGACATGGACAAAACTAATTTATCCAGAATTTGCGTGTCTTTAAATTTATTATACATTCTGTAGCCACACAGTACTGTAATACACGTAACAGTTGCATGCTATGCTGAGTTTCACATCGCCAGTCTTTTCTAAAGATACGAATTTCCGTTTGAGCGTGTTTACTGAGAAGACAGACTATTCAGTAATAATTATTGTTCAAACTTCAGTACATGAGACGGATATGTTTCGCGTCGTGTGCCCGCAGTGTTGCGGCGACATTCTGCTGCAAGTCCGGCTGACGTCTGAACACCAAAACACTGTCTGTTGCAATAACGTACCTTCTGTGTTCTTTCCCGGCTTAGCCTAACAGTGCGAAACGCCCAGGAAAGCTGCTGCAGTCGGCTATTGGTATTTACGAGTGGCGTTGTTTTGACGACGGTGTTTAGTTGGGCGCGCGAAGAAAGAAGAATTACTGTAGCGTGTCGGGAGGTCATCTGGTTCTGTTTCAACACGGTGCGGCGGCGATGGGTGCTAGTGCTGCAGCAGCCCCATTCTCGCAAGCGATTATCGCTTAACGGCGTCGCGGATAGTTTTCACTCAACAGTAGTCTAAGACCGAGACCGCTACCCGCCCACCAAGCCTCGCACAGCATTACCTTTCCCAGACGTGCTGGGTCGTTAAACCGTTGAACCGAGCGAGACATTTCGGTACCTGTGGTCTGAAGCCGTCATCACGTGTAGAACGCATAAATGCATTATTTTGTCAAACGTTTTGTACTTTCGCGAAAATGTTATGTGTTTTAAAATGACCACGTCTAAAACGCTGACAAACGTGTTTCAGACGTAAAATACTTTTTGATAAACAAGCCGCATAAGTACAGGCGCTCGGCGGCCGCTGAAACATTTTGCTGATGTTTTATCTATACATGCAACAGCTTTCTATCTTCGCACTTCCCGTCCTGCTGAGGGTAGAAAGCTGAGTTGATCTGAGCAGTGAGCAAACATTTTCGCCATGTAAACGCGAACAGTTTTCATGTGGTCGTACTCATGCTGTCGATGAGAGGAGTTATAGTTTGAAAATCCAAAGGGCCAACAGAATGGGCGTTGAGGAGTGTAAAAAGCGACAGAAATGAACTGAACTAAAATACCACTTTAGTTGCGTTACATGGACTGTACAAAGCGAACGAAGTACCAGTTCAGTTTATCTTAGTTTCAGTTTATGTCCGCTTCTTTGTTGGTGTCCAAGCATGATATTTACCTCCGCCAGGGAGGTTATGTTTTTGCCAGACTTTGTTTGTCTGTCTGTCTGTCTGTGTGTTAGCAAAATAACTCAAAAAGTGATAGCCGGATCTTTCTGAAATTTTGAGGGTATGTCGGGAATGGCACAGACTACCAGTGATTCAATTTTGGGGGTGATCTGGAAGGAATCCTGGATTCTGGATCACTTTGAAATTTTCGTTACCATTGCTTTCAATGGGGCATAAGGGAAACCGCTGCAAAACCGAAGATGGTGCTGCTACCTAGCGAACAACATTGCCTTGGCGGAGGTGTGCGGGCTCTGACTGCTTTCTAGTAAATGTTACTCCCTTCAGTTTCGTATGATTGCACAGAGTACACGTTCTGCCCAGTGTTATGCGGTATTTCCGTTTTACTTTTTATAAATACTTAATACGTTAGTCATTTGTATAGCCCATATGTACTGCGAAATTTTTGTGAAAAAAAGTTGTGTAATATGAATTACGTGAGCGCAGAAGCGATCACGCCTTTAGCTGTTTGCCTTGCTGCTCGTAATTATGGTCTCGGGCGGTATATTCTGTCAGTCTGTAATTTATAGGGTGTTTACACGATCCAGCAAACGTCCAGCAAACTTCCAGCAAATGTATTCAAAATACACGTAAATTGCTGGACGTTTGCTGGACGTTTGCTGGAAGTTTGCTGTTCGTTTGCTGCCATATGTTATAATGGAGCTGGACGTTTGCTGGACGTTTGTTGGAAGTTTGCTGGGTCGTGTAAACACCCCCATTATCTTTCCCGTTCTGGTTTCAAACTTGAAGCTTACCGCCACTAATATGCTGAGTGGTTCTAGGCCTACTTCTTAATAAAGGTGCTGTTCACGTCGGAAATTGTTGGTCCAAGTCTTGATGGTAGTTTTGAGTTATTGGTTTTGGTTTCGTTCTTATCTTAGACCTTAGTTCAACTCGCATCCTGAAGGATGCATTGAGCCGCACGTTGACGCCATTCTGCTCTGTCTGTCTCCAGTTCTTCGGCTTCTTCCCAGCTGGTGTCCATAATAGATCTCGTCTGATGATGTCACTTTAGTTTTTCTTTGGCTGTCCTGGCGGCTTTCTCTTGTAGCCCCTTAACTCCCACTGTATTACATCACTGCATCAATATTCTCGTTCTAGTCCAGGCGCGCAGTAAAACCGCCAGAATGTCTCACCTATACGTAATGGTCGGCATCGGCGTGCAAACTATGGTATGGTCGACAGACTACCATTAATCACCGTTGCCGACGCGTGCCGTCCTCACTGACAAAACGATACGTTTAGCCAACCGATCCGAGCCGAGTCGAGCCGCGCGCGCATGATGACTTACCTTACCCGCAGCAGCAGCAGCAGCAGCAGCAGCAGCCGAGCCGGTTTGATTGTTTAGGCAGGTAAGCGATGCCGCAAGGTGGTTGCCGCCAGCGTTGCGAAACAAGCAGTTTAAAACTGCCGCGGTCAACAGTAGTACGCGAGGAATGGAGACCAGTCCCGTCGAGAGGGGAGGGTAGGGGAGTATGTTACCCCCCAGGCCCCGGACTATTGGGGGCCCGCCGTCGCTCAAAAATATAAAGTACACCAGAATGCGCCATTTTGAAAAGAAAAATTCGAAAATTTTCTCCCCAGAGCGGCTACGCGAAAATGTTTCCCTGGGCCCCCTCTGTGGCTCTTGACGTCCGTGCTGCCAGGGAGGAGGAGCCAGTTTGACGGTGACCAATAGCGCCGTGGCCGGGGAAGGGGAGGAATTGCCCCTCCCCCTCAATTTTGAACTGTCGGAAAGTTTTCTTTTTGTCAAAAAATTATCGTCTAAACATGCAAAATTTGGGCCTAAAACCCATTGAAAAATAGGGGCAAAAATAAAATTTTGAGCACCCACAATTTTCTCTGTTGGGGAATTTGCATCTGTCTGTCGGAAAATTGTAACTTTTTGCACTGCCTACTTTTTGAAACCAAGACGCCGCTGAGTTTGGACCGAGCTCAAAAACGTTCTTCACACCTCGACGATAGCTCGACATGTACTCGTGAAAGTCACGTGTATGCACACACTGGTGAATTCAAGAGGCATGGCGCAATGCCCCCGTTGGCGAAACCGTAAAATTTCTTACCATGAGATTTTTATCAAACGGTGCAAGGAGTCGCAAATCAGAACACTATTACTATTGCACTAAGAGATGAACTACTTCAAATGTGTAACCGCACTAAATGTACCTTGCGTGGTTGAAATATGAAATATAACTTTACAGCAAAGTTAGGCCTATTCAAGTCACAGGCATTTGCTGTTCCATGACTACGTGTTTGTGTGCATTCTGCCTGGAAAGGCTGTCCCGAAATGACCTATACCGTGTCAGGTGGGACGTTAAACCCTACTCACTCACTCACTCACTCACTAACTCAAAAAGGCGATACAAAATCGTTATTGCAGTCTTAAATATTTACTGCTATGATTTTTCCAGGTGATGACGCAAAGTGTTACAACGACGTAGGCCTAACATTGCATCAGCAGCATTCAGTAAAAATAAATATGCTAAAATAAATATATGACACCTTTCTGCTGCAAACCTGGTCGATTCAGAGCCGTCTTACCTGTCTGGGGGCCCTAGGCCCGCCAGGCCGACGGGCCCCCCTCACCCCCTCTGATACTTGGTGGTAGATTTGCAGTGCAAAGGACGAATAATGAATCCGGCAATGCGAACCCAACCGTGTGTTTATCACGCCGCGAATCAAATTATTTGACCCATTGTCATCACTCATCAAAGAGATATGCAGTAGCACAATGCATTTTCCTCATATTTTAAAACAAAAATAGTACAGTAACAACCACTCCACGAGACAACAGCTTCAGTGACGGGCTTACAGCAAAACTTTCGGAACGAAAGTACAAAACTGACTATTGTCCGCGTAGTTCTGCATGCATTGTCTCGTTTCCTTCACTTGTCGCTGTTTATTCACCAAACAACAATTTAAAGAAAGTAAATGATCTTACCTCGGAATCGGTTGGTTGCTGCGTAAAATGGTGGGTAAGCCTTACTAAACACAAAGACTGACTAAACACACGTGACCGTAACAGAAAAAAATCGAAGCAGAACAAGTTAACGACGTCATTCTGACAATAGGGAAGTGACGCAACACAGCTGTGACGTGACGTCACTGACGTGACGTCACTGACGATAGGCTTAGCCTACATGTAATTTGGTCTGACTAAACACTGAATGCCACTCATGCTGCAGCAGCGATTAGACCAAAGTGACCAAATCCAAGATCGTTTTTAAAGATGCAAGCTGAAAATAAATTTAATTCTTCTTCGATATTCAATTCTGTCAGTTGAAATCCCGCAGTTGCTTACATTATTGCTAAGAAAAAATTACCACTTCGGCTGCTCGGGGGGCCCCCTGGAGGTTGGGGGCCCTGGGCCCGGGCCCACCGGGCCCATTGGATAAGATGGCCCTGTCTGTGGATATGGATATGGATAGCCTATGGATGGCAAATTTCATATCCACGGCAAGCCTGGCAAAGGATCTGTGCACTGGTGAGCTTTCCGATGACCTTGAACGATCATAAACCTCCAAATACAGAGCTTTAGTGATTTTTTGCGATTTTAGACTGCGGCGTAGGCCTACATTTTACGAGTGAATTGAAACGAAATGGCTAAAGATGTCGGCCCTCTATATTTAAGGAGTTCTTCGTACGGTAATGTAAAAAGGGTACCTCTTCAAAATGTGCGATTTCTGCTAATATCACTTAGGTAAAAGCGGTTGCGGATAGATACAGTATAGGCTACATGTACACGGTGTTTCATACAAAGGGACCCGGTTTTCTTTCTTTCATAATTTACTGGAATTGGCCTAATGATCAGTTTATACGAAATTTCTTATCAGTTAAATTGAAGAAATACAATTCAAAATATTTCAACAGAATATGGCTGTTGATTAAATATTCTTTGCTGGTCGTGACGTAACGCTGACGTCATCAATCAAGTGTCGTGAGTACAAGCTTGTTTTCAGTGCGAAAAGTCACTTATCAGCACTTTCTAATTTATTCCTACGTAACGCAACCCGGCCCATCGAGAGCCACAGCGGGGCCTGGGGAAACATTCTTGCGGGGCTCCCAAACATTTTCGTGGGGCTCCTTTTGGGGAGAAAATTTTTGAAGTTTTTTTTCAAAATAGTGCATTCTGGTGTACATTATATTTCTGAGCGACGGCTGGGCCCCCAAACGTCGCGGGGCCAGGGGTAACTTACCCCCCTCTTACCCCACCCTCTCGACGGGCCTGCCTACGTAGGCCTATATATGTGTTACTAAATTGCTTATTTCCAGTGTTGTGATTTCCAGAGCAATGCACTCGAGTTCATTAATTTTACAAAAATCTCGAATTTAGTTTATATATGGCCAAAGGGCCAGTGTTTTCGTCTTGGTCTACTTGTAGAGTCAATGCCATTAGGTTATCGAACTTGCTCTTGAGTTTTCAGACAGGTCTCGGTAATGAGAATAATTTCAAATGCGTTTGTTCTCAGTCATTCGTTCAACGATTTGCCATACATGTGTAGGTCTAATGCCCAAGCTCAAGAAAGGTGCTACGTGTAGGGCCTAGCGTATAAGCTTAATATGCAGAGCTGCGAACGGGAATTATTATCGTGCGTAGCCATACGGTCGTTGCATGTAGCGACAGACAAGGATTAAACGCTATAGCAGCAGGAGCTACACAGCAGCGGCTTGGCTGAGTCAGCGCTGCTGCTGCTGCTGCAAGAGATCGATATTAGCGTAGACAGCAGCTGGCAGCTACCGGCTCCGCGACGCCAAGGATGTGCGGATCACCGAATTTTGAGTCCGCGGATTCCGATTTTGAATCCGTATCGGCAACAGTGGGCCGACGCAATCTTGGCACACCATAGATGTAAAATCATTCCACAACAAAAATCAAAAAAAACGTTCAAAGACGTCGGATAAAAAAGTTAGTCGTAATTTGTTCAACCTTTTGCCTAATGCCTAATGCGGTGTAGGCCTATGTGCAGTAGAGCTGGAACTAGAGAAAGGAAAAACTTTATTCAATTTCAGTTCAACCGTGTGGTCATAAGTAAACTACCACCACTTTTCGTTTCTGTGGTTAAGTGCGTCTGAAAGTTATTGATGAAATTTTCATAAACGTTTTTTTAATTTAAAAACGTTCCGAAAAAAAAGAATTGGCCTACGTTAAAAACGTAAAACGTTTATTAGGTCTATGTGGCACATCAAACCGTCAGTACTGTACGGCTAACCACCGTGTCCGCTACCGTGTGAAATCATGACAGCATATTTCATGTCAAGCAAACGGCATTTATGGATACAAATGTACAAAACATTAGTTTACATATTTGCTAACGGCGACGTGCAATAACTGACACATCGAAAACAGCAAAAAATCATAAGAAGTTGATATCACTCACCATCACATTGCCTAACTGTCAATGTGCTGTTGAGTAATAAAATTTCGTTATATTTCACCCATTTGCCGGGAATCACCCAATGGAAGGATTTGCACGAAATTTTGCAACTGGACGTAATCATCATCATCATCGACAACCGTGGGCTCAATGCCCGTTGGTGTCTGACGCCATTCTTACTATCGCTGCCCACCGCTGCCTATCTAGGGCAGCGT
>Ga0209671_1003268_pt1:2500-15461 | contig 15461 bp, 5 predicted proteins | sample WorMetHERISLAND2_2_FD_187401 | JGI IMG/M metagenome (GOLD analysis project Ga0209671, IMG submission 187401) | Marine gutless worms symbiont microbial communities from Max Planck institute for Marine Microbiology, Germany - Olavius geniculatus... | ecosystem: Host-associated > Annelida...
CTACTACAACTACTACTACTACTACTACTACTACTACTACCCACTACTACTACTACTACTACTACTACTACTACTACCCACTACTACTACTACTACCCACTACTACTACTACTACCCACTACTACTACTACTACCCACTACTACTACTACTACTACTACTACCCACTACTACTACTACCTACTACTACTACTACTACCCACTACTACTAATACTACCCACTACTACTACCACTATCCACTACTACTACTACTACTACTACCCACTACTACTACTACTCACTACTACCACCCACTACCACTACTACTACTACTACCCACTACTACTACCCACTACCACTACTACTACTACAACTACTACTACTACCCACTACTACTACTGCTACTACTACTACTACCCACTACTACTACTACTGCTACTACCACTACTACCCACTACTACTACTACTGCTACTACTACTACTACCCACTACTACTACTACTACAACTACTACTACTACCCACTACTACTACTACTACTACCCACTACTACTACTACTAGTACTACCCACTACTACTACTACTACTACTACAATTACTACTACTACCCACTACTACTACTACTACTACTACCCACTACTACTACTACTACTACCCACTACTACTACTACCCACTACCACTACTACCCACTACCACTACTACTACTACTACACACTACTACTAATACTACCCACTACTACTACTACTACAACTACTACTACTACCCACTACTACTAATACTACCACTACTACTACTACTACAACTACTGTTGTGACTACTACTTTTAGTAGTGTTATACTACTACTGTTGTGGTGTTGTATGTAGCCTAGGTCCGGCATGTTGGATGTGGGACTACCTACGTCGCAGTGGTCAGGGCGGATACTTCCTACCATTGAGTGGAGGCATAGACAGTTCGAGCTCTGCTTGTATTGTGGCTTCAATGTGTCACTTGGTCTGCACAGCTGTCAACAATGGAGGTTTGTGCTCGCTACTATATGTGGCATGTCTAACTCACTGATCGGAATTGTTGATAGTTAGAAAGATTATTAACATTTGGTGAAGCTAATTAGCACTTTATGACAGTTACGTAAAATGGTGCGACTTTGCCTTTAAGCCTAAATCCTAACTATCACATCTCGCGGTTGAGTGCAGTGGTAGTAGTACTTGTTGTTGTAGTTGTTGCAGGATGTGTAGTTCTTGTCATAGTAGGTCGCTCACTTTCATATTTCTAGTAATAGCTGATGACAATGTTCATGGTGCTGTCATCATGGCATAGCCATTGCGAGAGTTTACCTGGAGCCCGATTCACAAACATTGTCGTAAGACATGTCATAACATTATCGTAACTCAATATTTAAGATGTCATAAGAATATCTTACGACATGTCGTAAATGATTTCACAGAATTTATCTTTAATGATCGTAACTTTTTTCACGAAGGCGTCTTGTTGTCATGGTAACTGTGGTCGTCTGCAAGCCACTGAATAGTCAGCATAATGCTACTCAGTAAGTAAAAGCGGTGGTTTCGAGTTAAATTTGTAATGTTTTAATTTAGAAATTTTTAATATTCTGACTACACAATTCCAAGTAGGCCTGCATGGTGTTAACACAGGTGCTGATTTATTTTTTAATTGTTTAGATTTTTTTTATTTATTGAATGTTTTGAATTTATTTCATTTTTTATAGTTTATTAATATTTGCTAGTTTTAGAGACAGTAGGCCTGTTGAAAGCTGTGCGAAGGTGGGAGAGGTGGAGTATTTGAAGCATTTCTTGGCCGTGGCACTATCTAGATGGCGCATAGTAGCGATTGGCTACTAGCGAATAGTAGAGATAAATGCATTTTTTTCATACGCATTAGCTATTTAACTACTACAGTAAATAGTTGTATAGGGCCTACAACGAAAGAAAAACAGTCTGCACCAATCACCGACGGACAGCTGTGGACTATGCAGTTTTATTTTGGTATTGTGGTACTATCAAGTATCGCGATATTTGAGTCATTATCATTAATTTATTTGCACCACACAATACTATGCTATATTATTTTTTATTCTATGTCCGTTGTCAAGATATGTGTTTACATGGCTACGGCGTAGCAACAGTCCGTCGCCAATGCAAGTGCTGTTCATTTATCCATTAATTAATTTATTCAGCAAAAAGACCACACAAAACAGATATAGTATAAATCTGACATTTCTAGATTACGAGTATAATTGAATTAGAGGTCTTATAAATCGATACAAAGAAGTTTTTCTTTTTGGATGATGTTGGAAACGCATAATTTGGAATGTCGTTAGACACCTAAAAAGTGATGGTGTCGTAAAATTGTCTTAAGATGTTTTGTGAATTAGCACATTGGCGAGTGTGTGCAAAATGTCATAAAATTGTCGCAAAATTGCCATAAGATGTTTTGTGAATCGAGCTCCTGGTTCATATGACTGTATGTAGCACAAGCGGCAGGCGGCCACCGACCTTTGACCCAGCCGATCAGTTTAAGCCACAAACTGGCATTTACAGTACTACACTCACCATTGCCTTTTATTACCACTCAGCTGGAAAGCTGATACTCATTTTTACCTGCGAAAGCAGAATGCTTCGCCCGTCTTTGCCATCTTCTGGGCGTCTGTCTGTCTGTCCGTCTGTCCGTTTGTCTGTCACACTCGTGATCTGTATCAAAACGGCGCAAGCTAGGATCTCCAAATCTTCACCATCGGCTGCATGGAAGACTCTAGTTTCAGGAACCGTAAAGCTTTTTCATAAATTCAAGGGGGTCACCCCGAACGAGGGCGCTAAATGAGAGGGGGGTAGGCAAAATTTGCGATTTTTGGCCTATAACACGCTGTATCTCAGTAACGGTGCGAGATAAGGCCTAGGCTACTATTAATCACTAATAGGAAATCGTACACTGGCTTTCGATTGGCGCTGAATTCAGTGACCTTGGATGACCTTGAACGCCAAAATAGGGGGTTTTACGGATTTTTTTCGCGATATCGATAGCGATATCGGGCTGCGCAAGTCTGTATCATTCACAAGGAGGCGCCACCGTCGCCAACGCCACACGCACCTATGGCCGATGTGTATTATGGTCCCGATGCTCCGAGTCCAAGTCATATGCTATTTTTGAAACTATACTTACTGAACTGGAAATGCTATAGGCTTTCGCGCATCTCGTGAGCTTTGCTCAAATTTCTTGTATCATCCCATAGAGGGTAGAAGGCTGAGTTGGCGTGGTAAAGTTGATGTCCGGTGTGTTTATGATGTGCCAGACACACAGACATTGCATGACGTGTCAGATTTTTAGTGACCCCACATACACTCCAACAGGAACTGTGTGGCCCATTTTACCCTGAAGGATAGAAGGCTGAGTCGGCCTGATAAAGCTGATGTCAAGAGTCTAGCATGTTTAAGATTATGTCAGACACACAGACATTGCAAGACGTGCATCATATTGTGGGTTACCCCACATACACATCTACTAACCCATGCGAACTGTGTAGTTCATTTTATCATCCCATTCAGGGTAGGAGGCTGAGTTGACCAAGTGGCTAGTGTGATTATGATTGTGTCAGACACACAGACATTGCAGGACATGCGTCAGATCGTGGGCGACCCCACATACACTCCGACCAACCCGCAGGAACTGTGTGGTCGTATATTCACAACGTGCTACATGGCATCCAGCAACAGTTCTGAGGAGACCTCCCAGCGTGCTGCTGACCTAGCCACTCAGATTGGCAGGTGCGTCACCCGCTCCCAGTTGTCGCTTGTACACTGTTTAATCATTGATTTAATGTACCTAATGTTTTAATATAGCCACATATATTGGCAGGTTTGTCACTCGTCAATTTTTCATTTGTAAATTGTGTATCTGGCCATCTTATAATAAGCTTCATTATGGGTCTAGCTTTTACGTCTGTCCATCTGTTTGTGTGTTTATGTGTACCAGACTGGCTCTTAACTCATACGAAAAAGACAGATAAATTTTAAAAAACTAAAATGAGCGGTATGGGCATGCAAGATACATAACGTAACGTAATGGGATGCCCATATAAAGAGCAAGTAACTTGTTTAATTGAAAAAGGTTAACGGTTGCTTATGACTGTTTGTGGTAACACATCGCAGAGCTTCATAGCATCACCTGCCATATGGGATGACACAGGTGAACGTGCCCCACCTTAACCCCAGCCAGACAGACAGACAGGCCAGTACTCAATGGGCGACTTCACTTTTTGACTTAGACTTTCGCTGAGCCAAAGCAAAAGCTGAACGCTAAAGTCTGTATTTTGACCAAAGTTCAACTAAACGATTAAAAATGGCGGAAAACCGGTAAACCTAACAGGAAATAAATCAATCAGTTACGCTTGGACTTGCTTATTTAATTGCTCCGCGCACGCAAATGACGTAATTACGTAACGTTTTACGTCATTGTGTAGCCATTATGGCGTTTGTTTTTGGTACCAGACTGTTTTAATTTACTAAACTATCCGTGTTAGTCGCCATGTTTTCACTCAGCGAAATCACTTCACTTTTTGACTTAAGTAGGTACTTAGACCGAGGTTTAGGCTCAGCGAAAGTCTAAGTCAGAAAGTGAAGTTGTCCAATGTATCTACTTTGGATGGATTGAAGATTGGGCTGATCTTGGCGGCTGGTTGGTTACATTTGGAAATGGTTTACTTGACCACAAGTACTAACAACTCGCTAGTTACCCTATCGACAGGGAGTTGAACCAGTGACCTCTTCATTGCAAGTACAACATCCTAACTGTTTAGCCGCCAAGTGAGCAATGTCTGTTGTCGTGAATCTTACATTGTTCATTGTCTGTCATGCATCTGTCATAGAAATTACGTGTATCTTCGGTGTACTGTGTGTATCTGTGGTGTTATGTGAGTATCTGTGGTGTACTGTGTGTATATCTGTGTGTGTCTATGGTGTAGTAATCACGTGACACTGAACATAGATGCAGCAGTATCGGCAGTTCTTGCAGTGTTTACTGCAGTGGTGGGCGTCATGCCTAAGTTTAAACTTCATGGAGGTTCAGCTCGTGAGAATCTTGCACTTCAGAATGTACAGGTAAGTTACACAGAATTTGTACAATATCGTACATAAAGTGTATATCCTCAGCTGATCACGTATTAAGTGCGCTATCCAGGTGCGCTATAATGCATGAGTTTTGTAATTCTAAAAGACGGTTAGTGTTGGTACAGTTTGTTTTAGCACTACTGTACATGGTGTTTCATAAAAAGGGACCCCTTTTTGTTTTTCTCATAATTCACTCAAATGATGATCAATTTACACAAAATTTTTCCCAGTTGTAGCTGAAGAAATACTAACTCGGAATATTTCAACAAAATATGGCAGTTGATTAAATATTTTTTGCTAGTCCTGACGTAATGCTGACGTCATAATGTGTCACGGGTACAAACTGGATAGTCTCAACTAGTGCTGTCAGTTGCTACCCTGCTTCAATGGTGAGCTTAATCTGGTTCGCTAATGAAAAATGTTTATTGTGTCAGCACCAAGCAACATGGGATGATGGGGACATGAAATCAGGCGTCTTGCGATCCAAAAATGCAACCATTTTGCAAGCTTGATATGCTAGTGCACTGTCTTGCTCGAACGCGTAAAAGTCCAACTATCTTCACAGACACGTAAATGCCATCGCTTTGCGTGTTTTTGTAACTGTAACTGTAAAACTTCAACAATTTGTCATGAATGAACCAGATTTTTCACCATTGGAGCAGGGTAGCGAATAGCGATAGACAGCACCAGTTGAGACTATGAAGCTTGTACCCATGACACATTATGATGTCAGCATTACTTCATGACTAACAAAGAATATTTAATCAAACGCCATGTTTTGCTGCAATATTTTGCGTTAGTATTTCTTCAGCTACAACTGGTAAAATTTTTGTGTAAATTGATCATCATTTAAGTGAATTATGAGAAAAACAAAAAGGGGTCCCTTTTTATGAAACACCATGTATGTTTATAATGTTTTATAGTAATACTTTGTTAAAGTAGTAGTAGTATTAATTACAAGAACATTCTTTTTTTATAATCGTATGTGACCATGTACACATGACTGTTTATATATGGTGCTGGCATGTCTATTTGCAATGATTTGATGAAGTGCTGCAGTTAATTTGATGGTCAATGACAGAGGCCACCAAAGTGCAAAATTATTGAAATACTTAGAACGTAGGCGTAACAATTCTCTAGTTTTTCGGCTTTATCTTTGTTTATGCCAAATGTTGGCTGACTGGTTTGCAGAACGGTTCCACTACTTTACAGTTGACTTTGTTAACTGGTCTGCTGATTTCATCGTGGATTTATGGTTGACAATATTGTCACACTGAGAATGCTGTAGTCACAGTACTAATACATCGTTGTAGTAATACTGTCATTATTGTTAACAGATGTATGTTTGGTGTATCCACGACTACGTATGGTGCTGGCATATCTGTTTGCTTAACTGGTTCTGTGGACTCAGGATTGACGAGATTGTTGTGATAACGTTACTAAAACTGTATTGTTGTTGTAGTAATACTACTACAGTGTTGTAGTAGTACAACACTGTCGGTGTGATGTTGGTATATGTTTGCTGTAGGCCCGGCTTCGTATGGTACTGGCGTATCTGTTTGCACAGCTGGTACTGTGGACTCGAGGACGTCCGGGAGGTTTGCTGGTTGTTGGTTCGGCAAATGTTGATGAAAGGTTTGCCAGATTACTACCACACGTACCATGTAGATTTGATGTGTAGGGGCAGTAGAAAATCACGAAAACATGGAAATCACAGAGACCATGCCGCGATTCAGATGTTGTGATTTTGCCATGATGTCATGTTTTGCCGTGCTTTTTTTGCCAAAATGCCGTGGTTTTACGTCTTTTTTGCAAGAATATTTTGTTTTTAATCAGCATGAGTTGAAGTTTATTGTATAATTTTAACACAAAAATATTTACCTTTGTCATTCAAGTCAGGAGCGGTTTTCCAAGCACTCTGAGCCTGCTGTTTGATACTTATTCGTTTCGGGGAATTTCTCTAATGCGGAGCACATTATTAGCCAGACAGACATGACATGTACACTGTAGTTAATGCTTTGCAGTGATAAAATTTTACAGACATACACCTTGCACTGCATGTAATGATGGTCGTCAATGCTAGATGCTGAATTTTATAGACTATATAGTGGTCTTTGGGTCCGTGATTTGATGCCATATCTTTGCTGTGATTGTGCCGTGATTTTTGCCATTTTCATTGAAGTTTGCCGTGTTTTTTGCTATTTTTTGCGGTGATTTTTTACTGTCGTTACTGGCGTGTTACCAGAATGTCGCTGTTATTATTATTATGAAAAGATTAGCATGGCATTTAGTCTAAAATAGACTCCAAGAACACGTAGCAAAATTACAATAGTCAACATGTTCGGTAAACAGAAAACTACATGTAGTAGACAACTGAAATCAGCGTCATTAATACGATGTTGTGAACAAATATGTCTTCAAATGACGCTTAATAGTCGACAGTGACGAGGATAGCGTAACAAACGATGGTAGGCCGTTCCGTGCATGGGCAGCAGCAACTGGGAAAGCGCGATCCCCAATCGTGCTGCAACGAGTCACTGGAACAACGATCGCCGTTAATGAGTTGGAACGCAGACTCCGCCTCATCTAGCAAACGAGTATGTTTAGCAGCATAAACATGAACACGCAGCTTTTGAAGAAATTAAACTTATGGAATACTTGTAAATTAATATGTTGGCATTATTTTAGTGTGGTTTCAACTTGATTGCATGCAGTTTTACAGTTATCAGCATGTCTCGTACTGTGTAATGATATGACCTAATCTTGACACTTAGTCTTTGAAAATTTATGTCGGCAGTCCTCGAATATTCCTTGAATTTTAGTTCATGACTAACCTGGTGTTGTTTAGTTATAGTAGGAGTAATCGTAGTTGTTATGCGTGTGGTTTAGTTTGCGAGGTTACCTGACAAAGTACGACTGTTCTAGTGCTGATGTTAACCCTATCGGGGGCATCAGTAAGACTGATTTACGTCGGTTTATACTGTACTGTGCCCGTCACTTTGGCTGGACTGCACTCGAAGGGTTTGATTCAATCTGATTTCTCTTTCAGCTAAACTGCTGTTGCTCACAGGCATTTGATGGCAACTAAAGCCCAAATTCCATTACGCTGACTTTGCAACAAAGTCCACGACAAAGTTGCCAACTTTTTCCGTGCATTGTAACTGACTAAATTCTGTTGAAGTGACACAAACTGGATTTGACATCGACTTTTTCTCAACCATCTTGACACAAACCATCTCAACCATGTCGAGATGGTTTGTGTTCGCAACTTTTATGATTTGCATACGTGACTTTTACCAAAACTTCATGATTTCAGGACTTTTCTCAACGTTTATGTCCGCAACTTTCCCCATGGGGAAGTTTTGGTGAAAGTCGGTGCAATGGGCTTAACATGGATATATATTTCCATGACAGTACACATGACATGTACACATGGTATGACTGTGTTCGAAATATATCAGTTTTTGCTGAATATATGACAAAATCCTATTTAATCTGTTGCTTTTAGTGTGAAGCTCACGTTGCAAATTTCTGAAAAAAATTTGAAGTTATGAGCAGGAATTAAACCTGCAGTCTATGACGCATAGTTTTGACGTCTTAATCGCAACATCATGGAAGCTTTGCAGTCTGTGCAATAAATCGTCTGTTTAAGCATTGAATATATACCATATTTTTCAATAAGTATCTTTACTTCACTTTATCATGTCCTGTCTTACATTATTTTATCTTTTTCTTTATTTTTTGCTATCTTAGTGGTTTATAGTAAGAAAACACAAGGTGTAGTTAGGGAAGTGATAAGATAAACTCACGAAAGTGTGACAGAATCGCCTTCAGTTACCGTTGTGTTATGTTTTTCGTCCCCATTGCAGTATTTATGATGCTCCACCGACTGCTGAATTGGAGCCGCTCGCTGAGGGAAAAATCGCTCAGCTCGATGAAGTGAGTTTATTTACCTGATACATTTTTCATTTTTTTGCATTATTTATGTATCATAGTTTTCGGTATGTTTGAGGATATTTTTTGAGTTGTTAACAGATGTTATATACTTCATAAAATTGGCCTCCTATTGTGCATGTGGTTTTGGTCTTGTAGACCAATTAAGTTGGCCAACAAAATCAGTGAATTATTTGGCGTGGTCGATTATGTTTTTTTCGTAACTTTGTACAACCACAGCTTTATGAATACACCTTATGACAACATATTGCATAGATGACAGATGCATTATTTTTTGCATCTAGTTAAATAATAAACTAAAAGTAATTAAGTAAATTAATCATCAAAATGAATATTTATCTAGATCGGTTAGTTCCATTTGTAAACAGATGCCTGTTGACGAATGCTTCATTGAATATCGTGTCGCTCATGAATCACAGTTTGGCATGTAGAAAAAAATTTTTGGCTGATTTTATCGATTGTGTGTCGTCATCTTTACTGTAGGTCATTGTAGACTGATCTTCATGACAGGTGGTCATGAGAATGATGTTGTTATTATATATAACTCTTTATTCGCACGTATGCAGAGGACAGTAATAAAACCAACAGAGATAGACCAGCGGATAGACAGACAGACAGAGGCACATCGTTCACAATAGTCAATCAGTTACTGACATTCAGAGATCGAGTTCTTGTTGGCATAGCAAGCCTGTCAGGTGTCAGCCTGTCAAGCCTGTCCTCATCTCTTTGGGGCAGATGCCCCAAAGAGATGAGGAATTCCACCAGGTTGTCGCCATCCTGGAACACATATGATATTATGATGGAGTTACCATAGTATTGTTGCCGTTCAGCTGCCCACTTTGGGCAGAAAAGAAGCAGATGTTTAAATGTTTCTTTTCCTTCCACAATGGGGACATATTGGACATGGTATCTGTCCAATGAAGGCTTGATATGAAGCTGTGGAGGTCAGTCTGTTAAGCCTCAATTGATGAATTGCTCTCTGTGCTTGCCATGGAATGCCAGGAGGTATTCTGGGGCTGAGTTGTCCACTACAGCATCTCAAATGCCAGTTTGCAGTGCCAGTCGGTTTGTTTTGAGCCATCTTCTCAAATTCGTTATACTATGATTGGATAGTAAATTGCCACAATTGATGGAATGCTGCTTCCATATCAGATTTCCAAACAGATTTCGTCGACTTCCATCTTTTTTGCCATCTTTTCTGCCCATTCATTTCATTTGACTCTAGCATGGCCTCGTACCCATAGAAATTGCACAACATTTGCAGTATCTGTGTCAATGATGGCTTCAAGTTTTTCCTAAATTTTGCAGCGATTGTTTTTATCCTGCAGTGACGGGCTCTTTGTGAGATGTCTCAATGTCTATCTTGAGCCTGACTAGATCCTGACTGTAATTCCGTGCAGAATGATGTATGATGAATTGCCAGCATATGGATGGCTACGCAAGCCCAGCTGGTGTGGGCTTTACTAGACTTTGAGCTGTTAGTGTAGTTCAGCTCAGCCTGGCCATCCCTCTGTAGCTAGCTGCAGTCTGTTACGTCGGGCATTCAAAAAGTTCGTAGACCAACATAGTTATGTACAAGAGATATGCATCATATTTTTCTGCTTTTTAACGTACTTTTCTGAAATTAAAATGCACTTGGTCTAGTGTCTTCCTAGTGGTCTGATTTTGTTGTAGAATAACTTTTGACGTTCTTCCAGCCAGCAATTTACCCTGCAGACAACGTTCTCTGTGTGTCTATTTTCATGATGTCTAATTATAGTATGTATAGCCTGATAACAAGTTGTGTAGTGTTGCCGTGCTAAATAATACTAATCACTAACACAGTGTTACTGACATTTATGTTGACCATCTGTTGATCATACTACAAACTAGCTAAATGTCCCTTGTAGTCTGCATGGCAAATTGCTGGTCAGAAGACCAAGGTCAACATTTTTTACTTTTCATGCGCTACGTTCCTAACGTAGAGAAGAGGAGCATATGAGATCAGTGTAATATTAAGGACCGACCAACGGTCCAACGACCGACCTCTGTTCCTGGAAGAGCCTTCCTGGAAGAACTTCAAACGGCCATATCTCCATAATGGTGCCAGATAGACGCATGGTCACTGTGGACCACCCATAGGAAGTCGACCCCTGGGAGTCGAATGGTGACGTGACCGATGACGTCAAGTGACCCCAAAAGGTCAAGGTCGTGACCCCAATATCTTTGAGGCGCCATATCACTATAACGGTGCCAGATAGACGCATGCTTTGAGGTATAGCAAGACAAATAGCAACTAGCGTCATCAACCGTTATTGGATTTTTTCCTCTCAGTTCTTAAAATCGGGCAGTGTTTTATGAACTTCGGGGAGACAATTTCCAATAATGACCTCGACGCCAGTCACTATTAGTATAATATTAAATGGGTCTCAATTAGACGTCGGGTCTCTAATACAAGCCGAAAGGAACAAAAAAGCTCCTAAAAGAATACAAAAGAAAATGGTGCGTGCGAGGAGTACATAAGATTGGTCACAATCTAGTAATATGTCTTGTTCTACAGTGGAATCCGAGCTTTGGACCAAGTGCGTTTCAGTTGCACAAGAATATGTTGAAATATGGCAAAAAAACGATCTGCATATCTTTTGTCTAGCTGTCGGTCTACAAACTTTTTGAATGACCCTCATATGTGTGTAATTCAGGTGGACATGGGAATGACATATGACGAGCTGTCGGTGTATGGTCGTCTACGTAAGCCCGGCCGGTGTGGACCATATAGCATGTTCACAAAGCTTATCTCAACATGGAGCGATCGCTGCACGCCAGCCGAGGTGAGGCGTTTTATCATGAAATCACTTACTGAACACGTTTTTCTTTCAGTTGTGATAGTTTTCATTGCACTAGCTTATCAGCATTCTATTATATGTTATCAGTTTTTCAGTCATTTGTCTTTTTTTTCTTTTCTCATTATCAGTCGTTCCTAGTTTCACTGTATTGCTTAAAGTGTTGATTTTTGGTTTTTTGCTTAATGATAAAGATTAACATTAGAACTTGATATAAAGCGTTGCTGGTGATTTCAATTTTTGTTTGTTGGTTGAAGTTGCTGAATTTTATACTGCTGAGTATTAAAGGTTGTGTATAGTTCTTTATGAGAACTCATTGCAGAGCTGTGGAGCGTCACCTGCTGCATGGGATCACACACTGTCACCTGCCACCCGCCACAGGACATACCCCACCTTAACCCCAGCCAGACAGGCCAGTGCTTGATTTGCCTACCCTAGAGGGATGGAAGGCTGAGTTGACCTTGGTGTTGGTTATATATCTAGATGGTTTACCTGTCTGCAAACAATTAGTCACACATCTAGTAGTAGCTACCTGACTGGGAGTTGAACTCATAACCTCTTGATCATAAGCCCAACACCCAACCATTATGCCATCTCATCTAGGTACATCTGAGAACTGTCTGTTCCGTTATTATGTATATGTGCAATTTTGCCTTCAAAGGTCGTCCCCGAAATGACCTATATTGTGTCGGGTGGGACATTAAACCCTACTCACTCACTTGCTCACTTGCTCAAACCATGCGCACATATGCTTACAGTTGGAACGTGGAATGTGCGCACCATGTGGGCACCAGGCAAACTTGAGCTGCTGGAGAATGAGATGGAAAGATATCGCTTCGATATACTAGGACTGGCTGAAACGCGATGGACTGCATCAGGAGAGATGCACGGCTGTAAGGTTATCTGGTCAGGGAATGAACAGAAGCATGAAGCAGGCGTCGGGTTCCTCCTGAGTAAGCAGGCCCACGAGGCACTACTTGGTTATAAACCAGTAAGTGACAGGGTTATGGTTGCAAGATTCCAGGCACGACCGTTTAACATGTCTGTCGTTCAGGTATATGCACCCACGTCAGACGGTACAGACGAACAGGT
>Ga0209671_1003269_pt1 | contig 15460 bp, 8 predicted proteins | sample WorMetHERISLAND2_2_FD_187401 | JGI IMG/M metagenome (GOLD analysis project Ga0209671, IMG submission 187401) | Marine gutless worms symbiont microbial communities from Max Planck institute for Marine Microbiology, Germany - Olavius geniculatus... | ecosystem: Host-associated > Annelida >...
GTACTATAAGTAGCCTACTTAACTTAACTTAAAATCTTAACTGAAGCGTCGATGCAGTGTGACTTCAACAGAAACGTCATCGACAAACACTTGTGAGGGGTCTTCGCACTTTATCGGCGACTTGGTAGCTTCCGCGGTCTGTAGAAATTGCCGCATCAGAGAAATGCTAAGCTTCAGATAAATAGATTCTGGGCACTTGTTAGTACAGACTTCGACTGCGGTGACGTTATTTAACACTTTCTTTACAACATAAGCTTAGGCCTGTACTATAAGTAGCCTACTTAACTTAACTTAAAATCTTAACTGAAGCGTCGATGCAGTGTGACTTCAACAGAAACGTCATTGTGTTTAGCAACTTAACAAAAAAAGCAAAAACCAGAGAGACAGACGTATATTACACGCCAAAACCGAGGAGTCTTGTTTGCAAAAACGAGATCAACAGCATACATACTTGCGTACTCGTAAGTCCAACCTCTACTACAAAGTTTTGCCCGTTTCAGCCAGTTTTTAAAGACAATCCGGTGTAGTTTCGCTAGTGTAAGTGGCCAGCGCGTTAGAGATTTTTAACAGTATGCGCTGTATAATCTACATTTTTGTTATTTACTTATTCACTTCGATTTCTTGTGGACTTGGTGGTCGCCAATCAGTAATCGCCCCGAACATTTAGAAAGAACGCTATATTTGACTAACTATCTAATGCATGCCGATTTCTTACAGCGAAATTTTTAAGAAACGCTGGTGTTGAAAATGTCAATCGGTCGCTCAGTGTTGTGCATTTTTATTTTCTGAAGTTTTTTCAATTTGCGTAGTAATTTCATACTTTTAAATTTCAGACTTGATATTGTGTACGTTTGTCAACTTCATTAGGCTTAATAGATTAATATAAAGACGCGGATGCTCTTTAAATGTAGGCCTGCTTTGCAAACTCCAGCAACTCTGTATTAGCCTAGAATTACAGTCAGTTACAGTGTGTCGTAATTCGGTAAAAATACGCCCTCCACGCCGCAGTCGTAACTACGTGGTAATTGCGCACTGTAATCGCACAAAATAGCACACTGGTGATAAATCACTATCTATAGGCGTATACAGTGACGCTAGGTTGGACAAGATAATTTTGACAGATGACGTCCAGATTCCACTTCTTCAGACAGGTTGAAAACAGCCTTACGACAAGTCATGAAGTTTTAGCATCCTATTTCTATTCTGCTTACAATCTGTCAGACTTGGATGGACTTATAAGCCTACGCATAGGCCTACTGTAATCTGGCATTAAGAACTGTGCTACGTGTACAACAAAAACATTTTAAAAGTTCTTAAAAATGTATAATTACTTTGTAGGCTCGCGAAGCGCCGACATCATCGGCAATATAAGGTATACATATATTTTATCGCTATAAAATACTGAGACACCAGCAGTAACGCTGCGCATCAATCGATCCATATACGATGGAAAATGGCGACTTATTAAGTAGTAAGTAAGTAAGTAGTCTGCATTTGTAACGCGCCATATGTGTGCATATTCATATTCATATTCATATTCATACATTGCATTTAGTTTGTCTGTCTGTCAGGTGCACGATCGTATTAGGTCTACTCAAATCCGTGTCCGACTGCAGCAGGATACACGAGTGTGACATATAGACGACAGACCACGTTACATAACATTCGACGCAATGGCCGGCAATCTAATAGCTGATGCTTCCAGCGATGCCGCCTCCCCCCCCAAAAAAAAAAACTCAACAAAACAAAAGAAAGCAGCGTTTATGAAAAAAAGTCAGGCGTTCGGTAAAAGCAATATGCCCATCGATGAGTTTAAACTCATCATTCACGCCTGTTTGCTCGTCTACGCCACAGAAAACTTGAAGTAGATGTTCCATAGTAATAGTACCCGTACGGGAAAATATGTCAATTTAGCTTCTCGACAGTTTTCTAGCAAATGCGTTCTGGAAGCTCAAAATGTCTTACAATCGACGATGGCTGGGACATCGCTGCGGACTGCACTGACAAACGCTACAGCAGTCCCAGACAGTCCGACACACAACTGTGTTCAGAGAGGGGTTTCAGAAACTCCGTTGTTTCTAATCGCTTGCTAGTACATGTCGTATGCATTTTGTGTTACTGGCTCTACTATCAGTTGTGTGAATAAGTTATCAAAAAGTATTGGAAAAGGGAAAGAAAATAAAAAAAACAGAGAGCGGAAGAAAAAAATGAGGATAAACGGGAGCTTATTCTAATGGCTGATGGCAGCAGCAGCAGCAGCAGCGGTGGAATCTATCGGTGGTCTATTGTCGTCGATCGTCTAAATCACGTCCCCGCGCGCTCCGCTATACAGCCTTTAGAACAACATCGCACTTAAATAATCCCTACGCCGCGGGACAGTCTCGATGTGGGGAGAGCTATTGGGGAGGGAAAGGGAAGCCCCCTCACGCTCTTGCACGGATCTCGAAATCCGGACACGTACTTTGCCTTCATGTATATGGCCGCACGAAACCTCCTGGTCCCATACAGCACGCCGGGGGATATTATACGGACATCAAAGCATTATCCATAGGCCTCTGTGTAATAAACGTTAGAAAACAAATGAAAAAGATTAGCGTTTTTATAAAAAACGCTTGCAAAAATTAAATCAAAGTACTGATTAATTAATGCATTACTTCAGGTACTGTGTCCCTAAAACATCCCCAACATTTTCAATTGTAACTTGACGAACTAAAAAATATTAATATTTTTAAATGTAAAAAATCGTCACACAGCTTGCCATCAAATGGCCGTTCAGTTTCCCACCTTATTCAATGTCTGCCTTCTGCGCTACCTAGGAAAAGTAGACCAAATAAAATATGCGTTAAAATAAATAAAAAATAGTAAAAAATGTCCGACATTAGCGATCGTAACTTGAAAAAGCATTATCAGATTATGCTAATTTTGGCACAAATATTTCTGACACAACTGGCTATAAAACTGCTTAAATTTTCACTTCACACAACGTCTGCTTCTGAACTACACGTACCTGGCAAATCAGACTAAGAAAATACGTGTTGAATTGAATAGGCCTAAAGAAAAGTAATTAAATTTAATCTATTCACATCTGCGGCCCCCAACAGCCAGCCGATTACAAAGATTTGACTGTCATACAGCAATGTGTCTACCAGATAACGTTTAATATGTTTATAAATTAAAAAAGCGACTGGTAAAATATAGATTAGTCTGGAGCAAAACATTACTGCTGTCAAAATACTGCTGTCAATGAATGGAGAAAGCGTCTTCGTGCCTGTGTTCGCATGATTGGCCGACATTTAAGCAATTTTATTGTAAGCAGTTGAAAAATAAACAATTAAATGAATTGACAAACAAAGTGTCAGAAATGTGAAGAATATATGCTTCGTGTGTTATTTTGATTAAGCAATAATACAGTTTTAGACAAACATCGTTAGTTTTGTTTTCCACAGATAAGGCAGAAGCATAATGTTCGGCGAGGTGAGAAATTGAATAATCTTTTGATGGCCAGTTTTCTGAAAAATATCAATACTAAAAATTATTAAAATCTGATAATCTTTTCTCGAGTGACATTCGAACATGTTAGAAATATTACTCGTACACAGCGTAGATTTTTTCATTATTTATCAAATTTGAGTCACTATGAAAATATTTTTTTAAACAAATTAAACGTATCTTGCTATTGCTTTGCTTAGGCAAACTAAACTCAGGCTCGAAAGCTGGGTTTAAAACCCGGGTTTTTAAAAAAAAGCTATGTGAGTTTTGTCAGATTTTGGATTTTGAAAGCTAAACCTGCAGATCCTTTAACAATGCCCAACTTGAAGAGTTTTTGATTTTAACGGAATAAGTTACTAGAATGAGCACTGTTAGATATTGTCCGCGTCAAATTAATATCCAAAAATTTGCAAATTCACAGTTTTAATGGTTTAAAAAAACCGCAGTAAGATATTTCATTGCTGGTGGAATAAGACATTAAAATTGGATTTAAGTTCGTGGTGAGTTATTGGGTGATTTTTTACATAAATTTATCTGACAAAATGTACAGTGTTTTGTCTATCTGTTCGCCTGTCTAAACCGAGCCAAACAGCGAACAGATTTTAACACAAAAATGCATCAACGTGAATAAAACAATATTTTAAAATTTATTTTACTTCTGTGCATGTGTTTTATGCAAAAAGCGTCTAAAGAGATGCTTTACATACTAGCTGCAGCTGCACTGTACCAGCACCTTGCAATAATGACGTGGGAGCAATAATACACGGCTGATTGACTGACTGACGAACTAACTGATTGAGTAGCCCGTCGGTTGTCACTCCCTGTAGTGAAGTCATCAGCGGTGTTCGCTTTTTTCGTTGTCCATGTCTGCAATAGGCTATAGGCTACCTGGCAATACCTCGGAGATACAACGCCGTCTACTCTATTATCGTTTCAGAGGCTATTTGAAAACCTTCCTGTTTACTCTCTGTTGACTTTGACGCTGTGGAGCGCTAGAAATTTTTCCCGCATTTCAGTCTTGCTACCAAGTGTTATTGCTAAATAAAATAAGTAGCAGGCCTAGTAGGCTTAACAAAAAATGTTAACGTAAAGTCTTTCACGAGCCACAAAGCCCGTACAAATCGGGGCTGATCTTCGTTTTCTTAGACACGAGTTTACATACTGCCAGACCACAGATACGGGGCTAGTGCATCGCGCGGTGTGCCTGTTTGTACTGCAGCTTTCGTTGGTACTCACTGCACCACGAAGGGATGGCTAGGCTGAGTTAACCTGGAAAGCAGCCGTGATTGGCAGTACCGGTAGTCATTAATAGTTTCCTTTCGCGTACCAGTTTCACAACGTATCAGTGATCGGCTGAAGCTACCAGCATATCTCACGTGAATGAACCTGGCGTCGGTCAATACCTACAGTGTACAGTCTGTGCATGGGACAGTCCAGTCTGCGGTGAGTGACTATTTTTAGCGCTGAGCGCTGGATACGCCGTCGCACCGCATGGCAGTGACCGGTGGTGGCGCTGGTCATTTCCGGGCGCCGGCCGTCGCACACTCGCGCCACCACGCGGCACAATTGGCAGTGAAAAATGGCGTCATCAGACCGCCAGCGCCAGCCCAGTCGGTGTACGTCCGATGTGCTCAAAACAATAATCAGTCTCTCTCTCTGAGTCTAGGAATGTCATGCAGTGTGTTGGCATCACGTGGACGCAGTAATGGCCACCCACGTCCTAGAGCTTTGTCGCCTCCGACTGACTGCGACACGTACAATGCGACCGTCGACGTGGCGTTTGATTTGCAGACATTTTCCTAATAAGCAGCATTATGGGCCTTTTTCGTTTGTTCGTCTGTCTGTCTGTCCACCTGTCCCGTACGGGCTTTAACTCAAGAACAAAAAAGGAAAGAAAACAAAATAGGCATAAACGTTCTTTGAGACAAAAGTAACCAGTGCACCTACATATTTTAAGCTTAATAAAAGGTCAAAGATTAAAATCACTAGACGTTAAAACATACTGAAAATAATGCATATCTTCAATAGATAATACTTTCGGCTCACAGCGCCGCGAGCTAACCCACTACAGGCGCTACAGTGTTAAAGTGAACTTTCAGCTGAAATTCAAAGTAAGTAAGTTCTGTACGTAAACAGCACGGCAGACGGCCGCATATGATGTCGACACTGGTCTACTAAAACTTTTATTTTCAATCATCGATTTTTAGTTAACATTGGTTATGTTTTGGAAGAGTGGCAATCAGCCATAGAAACCTAGTGTACGAATTGCCACCAAACATTTTTGTTATCTACAAGTAGACCACGTTCCACTGTTCCAAATATGTTATCCAAATCTGTTCATTACTTCTTGAGACAAATCTATCTCGCAGACGGAGAGACAAGCCAAACGAATCAGATGAGTGACAATGTTTCCTGCTTCACTCGGTGGAGTAAAAAGAAAACAGCTCTACAGCGACCAGACCACGGCTGACAATGCACGGTAGATTGTAATGCATCAGTAACAAAATCTTTACAAATTGCATAACATCCAAAACTTCGGATTGGCATTTCTGTCAACGACTTGCAAGCGCAAGACAACAACACACAAGTGAGTGAGTGACTAAGCAAAGAAGTACGTAAAAAACTTAATAAGCGTAATTTAACAGTTAGCCAAAATGCGCCGCGATCGCAACAGCCAAACAAAAAGGTATTCACCATTTGGACGATTAATTGGCCCACTCCTGAATTATTTTTGTACATTTACAAAAATTTCTAGCTAATATCAATAACACTAGTTGGTTTTTTTTCGCCGACAGATGGGCTTTCTGATTTATTACACTAATACGATTTCGTGCATCGGTTTCATTAACCGAAAATTGGTCGATCAGTAATCAATAATCGATGAAAGCGTGATCGATATACCGTGCGGCGTACGACGAGAAATATTGGCTCTATACGGCGACTCAGTAATGAGTGCTGCAATAACCAGGTCACGCCTTCGGCTACGATGCACTGCCTCTGCAACTGATCTTTAACCCTTTAGCACGTGTCCCAATTACCACGTTGCTTTGTATAAGGAGCTCCCCATTAAGCTAAAAGCTGAACTGATAAATAATAAAAATTACAAACATAAACATAACATAACGCATACATAAACGAAGACTTTGCTGTAACGAACGTTATGTATGCCGTTCTGCGAAGAGCACTTGATTGACTGATCGGCTGCTTTTTTAATTGTTTGGTTGATTTATTAGTTTATTTCTTTACTTAACGTCACCGACACAACACTCACATCTCAGCAATAAAATACAATAAAAACAAAAAAAAAACGAAAAAAAAACAAACAACCGAGTTACTGTAAATTAGGCCCTAAGGCCCTAAGTTGAAGAAAAAAATTATTGTGTAATATGATAATACAGTAAAAAATGAGAAATTGCGAAGAAAACCCCTCGGAACCAAGTTTATGCCGAAGATTCAGATTTTATCGAAAAACAACCAAAATAACATTTGGGGCAATAAAGCTATAAAAATGCAATAGATAAGACACAACGAATTGTAGGCCTATAACGAATAGAGAATGGTGCATGCAGTAATATTATAAAATAACTTGGCGTCTGCAGAAATGAGTTCGACTGGTCAAAAACTTGGAACCATGCCACAACCCTTTTCGTGTCAAAAACCATACGATCCAAGAAACGACCCCAATGCCACCTTTCTAGTAAGCTACCATAACTATAAAAGGCCAATTTAGAAGTTATCGGTTAGTAATAAATGTGCTTTAAAAGTAATGTGTTATTAAACACAATTTTTCAATGAAATATTGCAAATACCATTAGCGCTCACTGAGTGGTAGGAACTGCAGTTGAAGGCATGCATTGTGAGGGTTAACCGGTCAGTGTGCTATCGAAACCTTTCCTGTTCTACATGCGCAAATACGTGGCAGCGCTCCGGCATGTTTCTGGCATAAACTTTGACCTTTGATAACCTCGAAATTGCCTATTTGATCATTCGATTTGCGTTCGCAGTCTCTTTGTATTGCTTTTAGCTTTACAACAAACGTGGACGTTATGCACGTAGAAATATCATCATCATCAGCAGCAGCAGCAGCAGCGAAGTCGTCGTCGTCGTCGAAACTTGTAAAAAGTAACAAAAAACCCAGCTGTCGCTAGGATAGCCGACCGCACTGGTTGTCAGTGACATTCAAGGTCAACCAAGGTCGATTATTTTCATTTTATCTAAAAAAACGTACGCGATTCCTTATTAGTGATGAATAGCAACGTATCTCTCACCGTTTCCGAGATATGGTCAGTTTTCCTTTTGAAAAATGCACATTTTTCTACCCCCTGAATTCAACCACAATTTTAGAAGTACTTAGTACACTGTTGGTGCTAAATTTTGTTAAAATCAGATGTTGTTTGTTGGAGTTACGCAAATGTACATTAACAGAGAGGTTTACTCATGTAACGTCATATTGGTAATGGATATATATTGTTATCGATATGTAACATTCAATAACTCCTGTAAAAAATAACATTCTTCAACGAAATTTGGTGGCTTTTTCAGCAATTTATTCAGAATTAAATGTACTAAATCCTACGCACATTCGTTCAGATTTGACATGTTTATTGTACGACGACTAGGGGGTTACTTTTTTCCGGACACAGTGTACTTATTTAGCGTGATAACGATGCAGATAGACCGAGATTTGCTGTTTACCTGGCTTACGGAAACAAGCACTGCTGACAAGCTTTCCGAGTGTACCAACATCGATGACCTTAAACGGCCTTGAAATCCAAAACTGGGTCTTAGAGATACTGCAATCTTATCAATCAATCAATCAATACTGGCTTTTAGACCGGCCTAAGTAATATTAACTACTGCTAGGTCTGCTAGAGAGAGAGAGAGAGAAAGTTAGTCTTAGGTCGCAACGTAAATTTCAACAGTGAATTACTGGAGATAAACAAGGACAACCTGCAAATGAAATTTCCACCACAAAACGTAGATTTTAACCGACTGAGTTTTGGCCTCCTAGGTTCAAGAAGTTCTCCCTATGGAGGCTTCAAAATTCAAGTATCCTTTAAAAACGCATGATGATTTTATTGCACGTCGTGCACTTATTTTCTAGGTGGCAGCACAAATGCTGTCGCTCGTCACGTGAGCATTGCACGGAATACTTTCCACACACTTCAGTGTCAGATGTCGTCGTCGGAATCCGGGTGACTGCATGAAACTGGAGATGTCTTGGACGTTTTTTTTGCTTTTAATGCGCAGTGTAATGTGCATGTACGACAGTAATTAGGCCTACACATACACACGAGGAGTCCACTTAGTTTTGTCACTTCTCTAGATAGTGCAGCCCGTATTTATAGCGTTATACTAAAAGGCGATAAGTCAGAGCACATATATGCACGTGATCAAAAAAAAAACAAACTACCGCACATACTCGTATTTTCATGCTTTATGCCAAAATTAGGGCCTATATGAAATAAACACATTTTCGAATATGTTTCAGAAAAGTTTTTGTTTTATTTTACGCGTAACAACTTTCTGCTAAATTATTATCAAACATTTCTGGAAATCTTTTAGCGTAAAAATTCTTTGCAAATGTTTCGAACGTAACGTGGTCACACGCAACAACATGTTTACAAAACACTGCATAAAACAGTTGTACAAGCTGTTTTGCACATAGGCCTAACAGCGGCGTTAGTTAACATTACTAAACACTGGCCTTTGAGTTTGACCTTGAAATCCAATAAGGTTATAAGTGTTCATGCAAAACTTTAGCAAGCTAAGTGCCACGGTTCATGAATTATCGTGTTGAGAAACAAAAGCAAGTAATTTGAGCAAAACTCATGAGACGCGCGACAACATAGCAAATAGCAATTCCTGTTCGCAGGTTGTCCTGGTCTATCTTTATCAATTTCGTTGAAATTCACTGTTGAAGTGTGTGCTGCAGCCGAAAATTGCAGAAAAATCACAAAAAATTTTATTTTGGGAGTTTAAGGTCGTTCTAAGTTATTAATGTTCATTTATTAAAAGCTTGTCAGCAGTTATTGTTACGGCAAGCAACAAGTCTATGTCTATCTGCAAGCGCCAAACGAGCCAACAGCGGTAAAATAACGACTTTTTATGGGGTACCTGTATTTGACGCCCGCGTGCGAAAGCCTCCTTGAACCTAGGTGGTCGGGACTTGAACTGCTAAAATCTACGTTTAATATTAAAAGTTCCATATGCAGGTTGTCTTGGTCTATCTCAAGCCATTTTGGCGCAATTTACTCTTAAAATATGTGTTGCAGCCCAAAATCGCGAAAAAAACACTTAAAACCTTTATTTTGATAGTTCAAGGTCGTTCAAGGTCGTTGATCTTAATGTCAATCGAAAGGGCGTATGGGACTTCCTATTAGTGATTAATGGTAACCTAGGCCTTATCTTGCACCGTTTTTGAGATACGGTTCAGAGTGGCCATTTTTGTACCTCTATCTAATTTAGCGTCCTCGATCGGGATGACCTTTTTCGAATTTCGTGAAAAGCTTTATGGATCCTAAAACTAGAGTCTCCGTGGCAGTTTATGGTAAAGATTCTGTGATCTTAGCTTGCGTTGTGTTGACACAATACTAAAGTGTGACAGATGGACAGAAGGACAGACGGACAGGCAGACGCCTCGACGATGGCTAAGACGCGAGAAGCATTACATGCTCTTGCGCGTAAAAACTACTTAACGACGATGCTGAAAGAGTACTGTCGTCGCTACCGCGGGCAGTAATAATATCGCCTACAAACCGCAAAAACCTGTCGTTATGGGCAGTGCACGTTTGGCTTGTTTTTTTTCGACTCGCGGTGTATGACAAGTTCGGTGGAATGCACTGGTGTATCGCCGTAATATCGTTTCATGCACATTTTGCTACACATACCATATACCGCCGGCAGCGTAGGCAATTGGCGACATCGGGCGGATAAACTGATGGCATTTTGAGCGCAGTTAGCCTCGCAATCATAGCAACCGCGGCCGAATACCTGATGATGGGGCAATTTAACTACATATCGAAACGAGATAGCCGGATGTTGCAAAAGATATGTGTAAAAAATCACCTGGCCTACACTCACCGTAGTGAAATAATGTACGATATTTAGTCATCACATGACGAATTTACTCCGTCTTATGCAGTGCCTACATGTAAAACTACAAAAAAATATGGAGTCCAAGTGCCGACATCTTGTGTGGTCGTTCTTTTAACTGAAAATTGGCACACAGGTTACTCCTGCGCTAGAAACAGTTACACCATGCATTTCTGTAAAAAAATTTCCTACGCCTTTTTGTTTTCGACTAAGCGACAAATGGATGCACAGACGGACAGGCAATAAGCGTATTGCGGCCTATTACGACAGCTGCACAGTAAAACACAAAACGTTTGCTTTGTTTTGTCGCTCGGCCCAGTTAACCGTTCAAACGCCTACAACACTTGACCGGTCTTACAGTTATTACTGACTACGTGTAACTAATGGGGTGTTCACACGATCCAGCAAACGTCCTACAAACTTCCAGCAGATGTATTCAAAATGCGCGTGCTAATGATGGACGTTTGCTAGACGTTTGTAGGATCGTATAGGGTGTTTACCCTATAGCACTGCGCACTGCGGCCATGTCAGAGGATAGCTTAGCTTAACTTATTAGTTTAGCAAATCCTGAGTGTTTAAATTTAAAACATGTAATTGAACTAAACACAATTTGTCAATCTGTTTCATGCATTAACAAGAAAGCCCAGCTGTCGCTAAAGAAGAGGCGCTTCAGCCGATACAGTTCCTGTTGCAGTACTAACCTTCAAGGTCATCCTAGGTCAATGATTTTCATGTCATTTGAAAGGCAATATGCCACTTGTTATTAGTGATTAACAGTAACCTTAGCCCTATATCTCACCGTTTCCGAGATACGGCCAGTTATAGCTTGATTTGGCAGACAATTGCGACTTCCTATTTGTGATCAATAGCACTCTAGCTCTATCTCGCACCGTTTAGCCTAAATACATCCGTTACAGCCGACGACAACGAGGACGACAAACGGACGACGACAAACGACAACCGTGCCAAACAAAACCGGGTCTGATTTTGACGTACATCAATAATGTTGAGAGCCGGAGTTAAGTGCAGTCTATTAACAGTAAAAGCCTAAAAGGTATATTGCTTTAGGGTAGTTATTATAAGGACGACGTCCCTGACGACGGCTTATGGATTAATTTGTTCTCTATCTCTCTTTCTTTCTCCATCAGTCCGTTATTTTCACCTACGATCATTCGCACAATCAAACCCCGCAACAAGCGGCGTAACCAGCCAAAAATGTTAACGACGACACACGTATAATATTATGCGGCCCCGCACGTCGCAACAAAGCGCATTATGCACTCTACTCCGTCCGTCCGTCCGTCCGTCCGTCCGATCGTCCTTTTTGTTTCTTCCGTTTGCGTTCGAATGACTTGAAAAAGGAAAACTGTTGACAGTTTAGATCTGTTTTATGTTTAACTAGAAATACGTTCTGTGGAACTAGTATATGTTGCATTGCCACACTATATAGCCTAGCAGCTGCGTTTCAGTGTTTGACGATCTCGTGAGCCTGCAGCCAATTTTGTCTTTGAATAAAAACGCTTAATTGCCATGACAACAGAGGTCATCAGGGGAGAAATTTACATGACACCATTGCATAGCCCGAGTTCGAAAATAGGGAAAGGTGAAAACAGCACGCAATTGTCTTTCACGGGGGCCAAGTTATAGTCAATTTTGTCCCGTAATTCGTTGCCATGGCAACGGGGATCGGCAGGGAAAAAATTTAAATGACACCATCGAATAGCGCGGGAACGAAAATAGGGGGTAGATGAAAACAGCTAGCAATTATCTTTCACGGGGCCGAGTTATAGTCAATTTTGTCTCAAAATTCGTTGCCATGGCAACATGGGTCGGCAGGAGAAAAATTTAAATGACACCATCAAATAGCCCAGGCCTGAAAATATGGGGTAGGTGCAAACAGCGCGCAATTATCTTTTACGGGGACCGAATTATACGGCTTTGAAATCTCCATTGCCTTTAATGCAAAATTTTGCAACTTTTGAATGGTTGTTATGGCAACAGTGGTCGATAGGGGGTAATTTTAAATAACACCGTTAGATATGCCCGACCCCGAAAATAGGGGATAAGTAAACAGTGCGCAATTATCTTTTACTGGGACCGAGTTATACCGTTTTGAATTCCCCACAGGCCGTAATGCATTTTTTAAATGGGGTAAAATAAGGGGAAAAGTTATCAGATTTTTATCCCAAACAAACTCGATCTTACTTTTTGGGCCCCGAATCACTGTGCAAACTTTCATCAGAATTGAATAAGAATAAGAGTGTTTACAGACAGACTGACAGAATGACAAAATGACAGACAGACGCAAGTAATTTTATAATCTGTCCCATGTCGTGTTATAGCAATGGGACAGATAATTAGCGCGCCGTTTTGAGTCAAAAGGTCAGAGATCAAGGACACTGTTGTGACCCAGAAAGATCAGAAAGGTATTGTCACTATGACATCAAGCAGCGCGGGCTTGGTGTATACAGCGAAATATCGTAGGCCCTATTCGTCCCTGGGTGTGAAAGTTTTGTTACCTCCGCCAAAAAGGAGGTTACACTTGTATAATATATATGATATTATCACTGCAACATTTACACGTTGCAAAAATTGTATATTGTTACTTTCCAGCGTTTGCTGCTCTGCATGTACGATGGGCGTGACTTTATACGGAGCAATACATTTCGTGACACGTTATTCAGAGTGACTTTGGCGATTGCTACTGGACATTAATTAAAATGCTGATGTGTTTTATCATTCACCTTTTAGCTGCTTTTTAAAAAAAACGTGTCACAAACAAATAGGTCCCTATGTATGTTACCATTCGTAGTGAGAATTAATCGGCATTCATTTTCTGTGCAATTTTTGGTTTACGTTGCTGTATAATATCCACGAAGTGCGCTTGCTTGGGTCGCAGTTCTGCGAGCGTCTGCATAAATGAGCAGCTACACGAATATGCGATCCAGCGCTGGCCGAATAGTGATGGTCGGCGTCAAAATTTTCATTCGATTTTTATTTTCTCTGCAGCAGTCGGTGTGACACGAAGATCATGATTAGATTTTGGTTGCAATCCACAATCGGACTCTGCTTATAACTTTCTGAAAAATCATCAAAAAACTAGAGAACAAATAGACAAACGAATTGACCCGAAAACATGATCCTAGCTTTTTTCGGCTGAGATAACAAAATTCACTTACTGATTTTGATAGACCAAACCGTTTGATAAACACATGTATTCGTTACATGCAGTGTTTGAATTGCCTGGGTTAGAGGTTTACTCCTACCCTTTTTGACCCCCAACGCAGTGTCGCTGATTATGTATTAGAAAACCCGCAAATATACGATTTGCATCACAATAATACTGTGAACGGCCTTTAGCAGCCAAAGAATCAACTCCAGCTATTTCTTCACAGCTGAAGCCCTCACTACCTGGGAATGCTTTCTCCATGGCGAAGTCGTCCTGCCAGAAGCACGAGCAGCTGAAGTTCTGGAAGCACTTGGCCCAGAGCCCGTGGTACGATCCATTCTTTAGCAGGCCGGACAGCTTGTCACCGATGCCGAGCATTGAGGAAGATGACGGCGTGGTTGACGCGACCTGGGTGGGCGTCCCGGTTACCTCTCCGAGCACCGCTCCCGCCTGTCCCACCTGCTCGGGCTGCACCGTGGTGGTCGTGTCGTGGCTGCTTTCATGATCGGGCGGCAGGTGGATCCAGAACGGCGAGACGAAACCGACCAGCAGAGCGACTATCGCTATGACGAGAAATACGAAGCCGATGACGCGCAGCACCGGCACCAACTTGCACATGATGACGACGACGACGATGATAATGTCAGAACAATATTATCAGCAGTAGCAGCTTGCGCGTCAGTAGGCGAACAAACGGTAAACAATAACACACAGTGAGTCTGCGAGGAGTCTGCGATGAGCGTATGCTGTGCTATTGCTGACGCTAATTCTACGGAGACACCGCACGGCACCGCGCGCCTCTGCACTGCTGCAGCCAGCGACAATCGCAGTGTTTTTCAGCAGCAGCAGCAGCGAGCAAGCGAACAAGCCGTATGTATGTGTTCTTTGCGACTGCGCCAGTCGACCGCCGGCGGGATGTATCTAAACAGCGGCTCGGCCCTGGTCCGCGCTCATACATTATGCACGATGCTGCTCTGTGGCTAGTGCGCGCCATTGATCGATTAGAGCCAGCATGTCTGGCGAAAACCGCATCAATCGTCCATCCCGCTCCTTTCACCTTCCCAGTCTGCCGTAAAGTATGGAACCTCTACTTCCATTGACTTCTGGGTAAAGAATTCAACGGATCTTTGGAAGAAGGGAAAGAAAAAGAAAAGGATCTATCTATCCACGGTGATGGTGGAAGACATTATGCGGATGCCCTGGACGCAGCTAGCCACGGACTGCTGCTGCTGCTGCTGCTGGCGCTGCAGGGAAGAGCAGTGCAGGTCGACTTCAATCTATCGAACGACCGACCGACGTCGTCGACGACACTCGCCCCCTCCCTCATCCCACTCCTCCCTTCCTCACTCACATCCCCGTCACGTCCCTCTTTACTCGGCCACGAGATGGTCGCCGCCGAGGCGGTGTGCGCGCTCGGTCCGCTGTATTCCGCAATTTCTTCGTCAGGCATGTTTTCAATAAGAAGAATTCCACTTCTCGAGATCTGAATACTAATTAGAGCAATACTCACTTCTTCTTATTATTATTATTTCTTGGTAAACAACCGTTGGGGCCAAACACAATAATTTTCCTCCATGTTGATACAATACTTACTTACTTAATTAATTAATTTATTTATTTGTCTTCAATGGCAGGCTCGAGGCCCATGAACACACAAAACACACACAAACACAAAGACTAAAAAAAGACTAAAACAAACTACTTCGC
>Ga0209671_1003271_pt1 | contig 15456 bp, 10 predicted proteins | sample WorMetHERISLAND2_2_FD_187401 | JGI IMG/M metagenome (GOLD analysis project Ga0209671, IMG submission 187401) | Marine gutless worms symbiont microbial communities from Max Planck institute for Marine Microbiology, Germany - Olavius geniculatus... | ecosystem: Host-associated > Annelida >...
GTGTGTAGTGTAGAGTACAGAGATGAGTTTCAACATATCTTAATTCTAATATATAAAATTATATCCATGATCAAAATTGTCTACTGTCAATTTAATGCATAAAATTGTGTGAAATTAAGCACAGTGCACCTAAATGTTCCTCGTCCTGACACATACAGCGATTTGGCAACTTGAATTTGGCTGTCTATTGTGCCTTTCCACAGATGTCCACAGAAAAATGCTGTGGTCAGACTTGGAAAATCAACAGTAAAACTAATTAAAAAAACCCTTCCTTTAACCCCCCTCCCTACGTCACACGTCGTCAAAATAACGTAAACCCTCCTCCTCCGTCGAAGCGTGACGTAATTTATGGACGACCACATAGTACTCTGTGGTAAACTCAGCCCGGCGGTAAGCTGAGCCCATGAAACCGCTACTCGCAGAGAAATTGACAGGCTGAGTTGACGTAAATAGCTGGTTAAATACCGAGATGGTTTAACCGTCTGTAAAAGTCACCCATCCAAGTAATAACCGGGCCCGGCGCCCGCTGTCGGTTAACTATTACCAACGACGTTTCTAAGCAAACCGTTACATAAAAAACCCAGACCTTTTACATTAGCTCCTGGAATAATGCACTGCATGATTAAAATCTCATTATTCACAATTATACATCAAAACGGACAACTTATTGCAAACTAGAAGAAATACGTAAACATTCGCGCGCCAACAAAAAATATTAATTTAAGGCTGAGTCTATTACCATACCGAATACCGAATACCGAACTCCGAATATCGTATCAGGCGGCGAACGTGTTCCAGACATTGTGTGCTGATCTGACTGCTGGCTCGTCCGACCAATCACTGATTAGCGACTAACGCGTTTGCTGCCTGATCTGGCCGCTAATTAATTAGAGGCCAATTAATATTCACACATCACAAGCATCGAGGCGAAAGAAAATCGTAACAACATAAAACAGCAACATAGTGTGCGAGTTTCTGTACAGAAAGGATAGACATGTTAGACTACAAAGTCACTTTTCGCTACAAACAAATGTCGCAATTAAACGTTTGCATAAACCTATTTTTGGCTGTTATTACGTTGCACTTTTGCTATACGGTTATGTATGTCTGTTGTCTTTCTGCGACACTTGTATTGTGGCTAAACGGTACGTCTTATTGGAAAACTGTCTGAACATGTAAATTGGGTTACCCGACGGCTACCCTGCTGTACCAATTCGGGCCCCCTACAACCCTTATTTTCCCTGACTGCACCGCAAAATACTTGCGTTGCGAAATGTGACCAAACCGCTTTCAGTCAGCGGCATGGTGACTGTTGACAGCCTATAGAAACTTATCAATGCGGTGCCCTATCTGACGGTACTATCGCTGATTCCCTACGAACACCTGTTCTTCCAAAAAAGGGGTCTCGATCGACCCCCAAAATTTGCACGGCGCATTACGGTCAATTCATTATCAGTGCAATGGTTTGGCTTAACAGGCTATACCAGTACACATATTTGCAAATGCTCTATTCAACTTACCTCTTATTACATTTGCTGGCCTCCGGACAAACACCGGCCTTCGATCCCTGGCGACAGCTAGGCTTTTTTTGAAAATTGTATTTTCATGTTTGTGTTACGTAGCTGCACGTTTATCAACTTTTTATATTAAACGAATTATTATGATGACGACGAGCAAGCTTGCATTTGAATTCTGAAGTCAACTCACATCTATTCGTATGAAATTGCAGAACGTTGTAGCGCTCCGTACCCTACTCCCAATCGATTAATGACACTGTGACAGTTATTGATTTGACCGTTGAAGAAAACAGAACTTTGGGAAAGATTTTAAACGGAAATTTTCTGTGTCTGTGAAACTTCTTTAAAATAATTTTTATTATCTACATTTTTTCAACCTGAGTCCACTAATTATTGTTCGTGAGCAGGAGTTGAAACGCTGCGGTCCCGTTGTCTGCTTGTGGCAATCAGTTATCACTTCTCGTGCGTAAACGTATTTGATGCTTACCTTATTGCAATGCAACCGCCTGGCTACGGGACGGCGTGCAATGCATGTCCGCCGGACACGATACAAATTAACAGATTGCCGACTGCTTCCATTTGCTGATTACCACGCGCTTCAACAGCAGGATGCGATAGCTGCCTGCGTACCGGTAGCTGATCGACACTGTAGGCCTACGCTCGTTCAGGCGTCAGCATCGTTTCCGATGACAGTCGCTGGGCCCCATGTCCACTTAGGCCTACAGATTCTGCGACAGTTGGACATCGCAGCGAAAAAAACAACGCCAGAACACGAGTCTTAGTGTATATTTAAATGTTAACTACAGTTTAGTGGGATAATGTGACATTGCCGATGATTTCTTAGACTTTGATGTCCGTGTAACGTCAGTGGCGTAACAGTGACGTGTCGATAGGCCTATAGGCCTATATATAGGCCTATATGAGCAGAACGCGCACGCCACCGATGAGCTACCGCTGCAGTTAGGTGCTTCCACAAACTGCGATATTTAAAAGAGCGTACAGAGCGACGTAACCGAACTGAACTAAAACTACGCGGTTTAGTTTTTGACGAACTGACTGATGGGCAAACAGAGCAAGCCCGTTGGTCATTGATTGACGCGTATGTGAGCGTAGTCACGCACGCCACCGACAGTGACACCCTTAGACCGTGCGTACCGTAATAGCCTATATTAGGCTACCGGTTGCCTATTAGTCAGTTTGTCGAAAACTAAACCATGTCAGTTCAGTTCAATTCAGTTCGGTTACGAAGCTCTGTACGCGCCTTAACAAAAACCCAAAAGCGTAGCACAAATATAGCTGACTGCTGATCACAGCTGTGAACCAATTGAATGTGCATTTCTATCGCTATTATACCCTGCAGAAAAAAAATGAATTTTGTCGAATGAATGTAGAGTATTCGTGGCAAATGCCGCCGCTTTCAGCGTTCTTACAAGAATCGCATTAATTCCAAATTCCAGCAGATCTATCTTCTCGAAAACCTGTGAGTTGTGAGCAGGAAAAGTATAAAACTTGTGGACAAGTTTGAATCTGACCTTTTTGTCGCTGACTTCTCTGGTACTTATGCAGACTAACGGCAAACCAGGCGTGCGCGTACATGTAGGCTATGCCTATGGAGCATATTGAATGGCGACTGCGTCTGCAACTTTTTATATTAAACGAATTATTATGATGACGACGAGCAAGCTTGCATTTGAATTCTGAAGTCAACTCACATCTATTTGTATGAAATTGCAGAACGTTGCAGCGCTCCGTGAACTTAATAGTTAGGCCGTAAACGCTTATGTCTTGCTTTTAGATCGTCGTAACATTCTCTTCGGTCACTATGCTTTTGGTCGATGTACTCTGCCTGTTGTTATCGAAGTGTTCTTTGGTGAATAAAGGTTGATATAATTTCGGAAAACTAATATTCTGCAAGGTAATGTAGCGACACCTTTTAGGTTGTGTTAAGGTGTCTAACGATCACTAGTGCATATTTTTTCTTTGAGTGTAATAGTGAAAAACATTTAACAATATAATAATATTTGGTGAAGATATGAACAAAGTTTACAGCTTATAAGGTACCATTTTAGCCCACCCTGTAGGCCTGTACGCTGAAGGCTACAACCTACGTTGCTGCAAGTTGCTGCAGTAGGCCTACTGAGGTGGGCCGGAAACCTTATATCATTAGTTTATAGTTTGTCTCGCGGATTACAACAAACTGTTCCAAAAGTTTATTACTTGCGCTGGGACTGCGCGGGGGCTTTTTGATACACAGTGTATAATTATGAAACATATGAGTCTTGCTATTATTGGCTGTTCTGTTTTGTTGTGCATGTTGAATTGCGTGTAAGCGGTAAAACACCGCGTGTTAGATTAAAAAAACTAAAGCTGACTCGTTCTATAATCGTACTTAGTTTTTAGCAAAAATCAATATAATGTCGATGCAACTAATTTTCTATTTTATCGACAAATGCATTTTTAACCATAGATGTAAAAAACGTTTTTTAACGTTTTTTTATTCTTGCCACGTTTTTTACGTTTTTTAACGTTTTTTTTATTTTGCTCAACGTTTTTTATTTTAAAAAACGTGCATCGAAAATCCCATCAAAAGCTTGGAGAAGCACTTTTGGAACCACAGAAAAAAATAATAGGTCACGGTGATGTATTTTATTTAGTTAGTCCAAATATACTAATGGTCAGTTTGATGCTATGGTCTTATGACCACGCGGTTGAATTGAAATTAAATAAAGTTTTCTCTGTCTATACGGTAGTTTCAAATATACTGCAGCATTATATATACTGCTGCATCCGCAGCATTAGGCATTAGGCAAGAGGTTGAACAAATTATGGCCAACGTTTTTTATTCAACGTTTTTAAACGTTTTTTATTCTTGCCACGTTTTTTTTACGTTTTTTAACGTTTTTTATTTTTCCTGGACCGTTTTTTACATCTATGTTTTTAACCAACTTGCGATGGACATTGAAGGGCTGGTCGACGCGCAGAACCACTACGTGACCGATTTTCTTGCACTTGAAGACGCTATCCAGTGAAAAATTCTGCATAGCTTGAAGGATAGCCTAAACCAACTGAAATTAAATCGCAAAATGATTGGCGATAATGTACTGGGAATCACCACCGTGGGTATACAGCAGGCGGGTGTAGAATAATCCGCAGTACAGCGAAAGCCGTTCTCGGTCTACTAGTGATGATTCGATATATCGGAAACATCGATATATCGTTCTCGATATCGATATATCGTATCGTATCGTCGAAAAAATATCGAATTTTTCGATATATCGCGATATTATAGCGATATTTCACGCCAAAAGTTTATATTTTTATTACTGCATTACGAAAATAACCAGAATAAACGGAGAAAACGACAAACTAACCGAAGCAAACTAACTATAGTGTCATAATTTAACGACAATTATGACAGTCTGTAGTTAATTTTTAAGTTCACTGACACATTTTACAGGGTGGGCCAAAAAATGGCACAGTTTTTTGTATACCTCATAACTTCACCAAATATTAACCGATTTTCAAAATTTTTTCACTGTCAAAATCAGGAGACAATTTGCAATAAAACTCTCACTATAAATCCTACCACACCCTAAGTGTGTCACTACACTACCTTGTGAAATGTCAGTGTCTTAAAAATTACAATTAAAGCATGACAACTATTGTAACAACACATTTAAAAAAATTAACAACAGAAACAACGCGCTTGTTGTCTCAGTTATTGTCTAAAAATCACATCTTTACAGTTTTCACATCAAATTTTCAATGTGTCCGACTTGCTACTGGACGACGCATCGAAACCGGCGACACCACTGACCAATGGCCCGATCCACTAAACGCTGCGGGACTTTGCGCCACTCAGCGACAATGGTTTTTTAGCTAATTGACTGGCGTGAATCGTTAACATTGATAGGCCCTCTGTTGAAGGGCATCCCGAACAGCATAATCAACTGAATTTAAGTCTGGGTTGTTTGGGGGCCACTTGCCAGGCTCGATCAACGTTGATTACGCAACCGGTCAGTGGCGTTGCAGGCTTGAGAGCGTCATCTGATATTTCACTAGGTAGTGTAGCGACACATTTGAGGTGTGGTGGGATCTGTAGTGACAGTTTTATTACAAATTGTCTCCTGATTTTGACAGTAAAAGAATTTTGAGAATCGGTTAATATTTGGTGAAATTGTGAGGTATACAAAAACTGTGCCATTTTTTGGCCCACCCTGTATACTGTATGCTGGATCTGGATGGATATCATCTGCCTTGAAAATATTTTTTTTCAAGTCGCATTTGTGTAAGTACCAACTATTATAGATGTAATAAATGCTTTTACTTTTTTCTTGGTATTTTTATGTTTTAGCGTTTTTTCATTTTGTTTCAACGTTTTATAAATGTTTCAAAGACATTAAAAAATCATCAAAAATTTAGCGAGGCACTTTTAAGACCATAAAAACAAATTAATAAACCATAGTGGTGGTAGTTTACTTAATTAGACTGATGATGCTTGGTTTTATGACAACGCGGTTGACTTGAAATTGAATAACTTTTTTTCTTCTGTATTTTCAGCATTAAGCATCAAGTAAAGATTGGACAAATTGAAGTTAACGTTTTTTTATTTAACCTTGTGAAAAGTTTTTTTTCAATTTTTGGAAGGTTTTTACATCTGTGTCATTTTTTTACCTAAAACACAATTTTACACCTTGAGTGACATAAAATACAGTTGTTGTACTTAAAAAACGGAAAATACTTAAAAATGAAATAACTACAAATTTTCAATTTGAAAACTCAAACTTTGTTCTACAGAATTTATGCAGGCACTATATATACAATGCAGTGCAGTTCTCCAGTTCTCACCGGTTGAAATGCCAGAAGGCTTGAGTGAATTTTGCGGTTAACTGGTTATGGTGAGGGTTATGGTTAAGTTACGGTACGTCACTACGTCTAGAGTCATACTGATACTGGCCACTTATTAGTCATATCCCCAGTAGAAAAATGAGATCAAACTTTAGTCAATAGTTTAGTACTTCTGTATAAAATTTATATGGTGGTGCGTAATGCTTAACCTATACGAAACCACCAGAATGAGTATTACAGTCTTAAATGTCAAGATACTACAGAAGGACACATGGGCAAGACGTTATGATGCAACGACATCTTAAGGAGCTTGGTTACTACTACTGTCAGTTGAGAATAAAATATTTAAAAAATACCTTGACGTGTTTTCAGTTGTAATTGCAGTAGTTGATGAAATAACTTACATTGTGAGAAAAAAATCTATTTTTTTGTAACGAAAAGTATAAAGTAGATCAAAAATCTACTTAAGTAGAAGTAGAAAGTAAAAACTTCTACTTAAGTAGAGTAACGAAGTAGAACTATTTCGTTACTATCCAACACTGGTTATCTGTTGTTATCGCATTCGCAGTATTGCATATTGTTCACACCAACAGTGTGTTAAATGCAATTGCAGAAATACAGCAATTCTTACACGAAAATACTCTTGCGCTATAACGCTTAAAGTCACGCGAACGAACTGATAATTTAGGCCTAATTATTCTGCCAGTTATGATGACTCACTGATTTTTAACTTAGACTTGATTTTTATATTACCAGTGGTTGACAGCAGATGGAAAACCCTAGCTGTACCGGTATACAAAAAGTGCCTCACTAATCGTCGCACATTGAGTAGGGGGCCTACTAAATACTGACAAGTATCTAGTATTTAGCGAAAAAATCGATAATAACAACAGCAGATCGTAGAAAGCAGACGATGCCAGAGCTGCGGGGGTAACTGAGATGGGACCCCCTGACTCCCCTCACCGACTTTAACGTCTACAAATCACCGTAGCCTACATTTTGTGGCCATGCTCAGCATGCTGCCCGTGCCGATAATGGCTCATCTAACGTCGAAGTGTCTGTAGACTACAATATCCAGCACTGCAGCGACAGCTTTATAGTCATGCGTCCTCTTCCCCTGACGTGTGGCCACATTTAATGCTCTCGTTCTCGTTCTCGGCCTCATGTATCTAGATCTCGCAGCAAAAGGTACTAAAATTGTGTTGGCAGCGTTATAACTCTTCACTCAAACTGCAAGGCTTTGTTGGCGATGGAACCCAATCGCTGTAAAATTGTCTAACATTATGTTGAATGAAACAATGATGCAGACGATAATGAACGTTGACTGATGTCGAATAACAGCAGTAGGGTTTAGCCTATGGACCTAGTGACCTACGGTAGGCCGAATTGCGCGTTTGGTTTCAAAATTAAGATCGATTTATAATGCGGACTGCGATGACAAAATGTTACATGTTCGTTCTCGCCATATTCTGGCCATATTCATTGACATTCCTGGCTATAAGCAATTCAGTACAGCGACTGATGACCGGACACGCCGTCGGAACTGCCATGTTATATGTTCTACGACTAACCGCGGGCTGTAACCGATAGGCAATCGAGTTCCGAGCTTCAGACAGTTCAGTGCCTTTATACCGATCATTACCGACTAATACCGCATCAGCGCCATGCGATTGCTGCCCTGCGGCCTATGACTTGCATTTAGGCTACTAGTTTTATTTCGCCCGTGAAATGGTAGGCCCGTAGGAAATCAGGAGTTTGCGTTATTTGTGATTCTCAGCGTTACGCTTACGTAAAATGCAGTTGTTTTTTCTTTATAACCGCAGTGTATAATAATATTCAAAAATTTCTAGTTTTTTTTCTGCAAGCCAGGCCTATTTATTTACACAAAATACAAAACTTGACACTAGCGGCGTAAAATGTAAATACAGTGGTGTGAGTCATAAAGCAGGTAGGACTGATAACAAGTCGCGTATAGTCTCCACGTTCATAGCAACGGGTCACGTAAAATGACGGTAACAGTAACGTCCTACATTTGCTGAGGTTACCTTAAAGTGCACATTAGCAATCCACAATGTAACGATATAATTATTTGTTACACATTATTAATGAAACGAGGCGAAAAAGAAGAGAAAATTGCAAGACATTAGCACGCCGTCGACTGAGCGTCAATCATTACCAGCGTGCAGCGCAACGTCCATAATAGGGTGTTTACACGATCCAGCAGACGTCCAGCATTAGCACGTGTATTTTGAACACATTTGTTGGAAGTTCGCTGGACGTTTGCTGGAACGTGTAAACACCCCATAAACTACAGCACACAACGACCAATCAGTGCGCCTGTATAATTGGACTCCAGGGGGTGTCGGAGCACCGTAATTGAACATGAAGTACAATTCGTCACTCGCGTAATAAAAATGTTGCGCACACAGTGCAAACGCGACGCTAAAACGGTGACAGACAGTTCAGATTATAGGAACACACACTGTAAAGGGACTAAAGGCGTGTTCATGGGGCAGAAATAAAATGAGCTGAACTGAAATCCATTGGTCAGCTCATTTAATTTCTGTCGCTTCGAACACACATTAAATGCGCCAAAATCGTTACGCATAGGGCCTAGTTATAGCCGCAAAACGCTGATGTCCAGCTTGAAAGAGACTGATAAGCATTCGTAAGACTAAGTCTATACAGCGACTGAAGGCTTTAAGATTATTACAGCGGTCTTAACGGTACTTGACCGATTGCTTCGAACGTCGTCAACATGTTCTTTTACTGTACCTTTTGATTGATTCTACAGATAAGTAAGCCTATAAGTTATACGAGCTGCAGCAATAATCTGTTTTCTGCACTGTGACTGTACAGTACAGTACAGCATCGAACGTACAATTATCATGGCCTACATTGAAACGTTATTATACGTTGGCAACTGTCTCGTTGTTGGCTCTAAGTAGTCCCCGAAACCGTTCGCTGAAACCTTAGCGGCTGCCTTAGCGGTTCCGACCGCCAAGTCGTCTGTCACTGGTAGTACTTTTTGAGATCCAAAGGCAACAACTTTTTGCGTGATTCGTAACGAAATACAATAAACTATCGTTTTCCCATGGAGTCCATTAGTAAATTCTATAGTAAGCTGTAGAACTAATATTCACTCACTGATTGTTACCAATGGCACTGTGACGACTGACGAGGACACGCGCATTCGCGCTGGCGGCTCTACTTGCAGCAGTGTGAACACAAGACAGTGTTTGATTTTTTCTAAACCGCTAAAACCGCTAGCCTATCGGCGGCGGCGGCGGCGTGGAACCTTCGCGGTCCGGGACCGCTAACTTAATTATGGTTGAGTTCGGTCAGAGGCCTTAATGGTGGCGGCGGCGGTGAACGGCGGCAGTTCTGGGGACTAGTTTTTGGAAGTCCGTCGCCTATTCTATCGTGCAAGTACCAGCAATCATAAAGGTCTTTGGACACCAAAATTAGCTTACTATTTTCCTAAAAGAGCACAATTTTCTGGGAATTTTGACTGTAATATCGGCACCCAGCGTTTTGTCAGGACGAAGAAACTTACATCTGAAATCAACGATCTATGAAAGTGACGCAGAAAACAAAACGCCATGTTGACAGGCTGATGACGTCACCGTGTGCACCCGTAGTCCACGTAAAATACGCACAGAAACATAAGCATTACAAAATTACCTTGTCTACCTATGTACTGCTTCAGTTGTCATGCGACACAGTATTTTGTTGCCATTAAAATATTAAAATTAATTGGTAAACACTGACTGGGTACACGCGGTGACGACACTTCCGGCCACTTCCAATATTAGAATTTTTAGCATATAACGTAACGTAACGCCATTTTTTGTTATATTCAGGCATTAATTTCACACATTTAAAAAGTTTAAATCATCATATTATATATGCAAGATGAAATGTCTAACTGAAGTCTACATAAATTTTACAAGTGAGTTTGATCGTGGCCATGGACCTTTAACTTTTTCCTTCCAGCAGACAAGTGCATGGCTGTAAGTAATCGATTAACGGAAGACCGTATACTATCGAGAAGTTCAACGAAGAAGTACTGTTGCCCATCAAACGGACAGACAAAATCACCATCGACTCTGTTTGCTAAGTTTTAATCGCTGGCATAAACAACGCTTTTCAATTTAACAACATGTGCGGAGGCGAATTCATTTCAGTTGCAATTTTACTTCGTTTTGTGTGACTGTGATATATGTGACAGTGTGACTATAATTGTTCAGCTTACAAAGTGCATTTAAACAGCACGTCCTGTTAATTATTGACCAGTACCACTAAAGATCTCAGTGCTACACGGTTCGATACAGTCAGTAGTCACAGTTAGGAGTCGAAGTCATACATCAGCATTCAGTGCACATGTAAACTTCGTTGTCGTCACTGTCACAGCAGCAGTGTCTGGTCGCATGTGGTCTTCGACAAATTGATTTCTAAACCTAGTTCAGCAAATCTACATGCATTGCGGCGTATACGTCAACTCGGCGGGAAGCATGGATCATATACTGCAGTGCGATATTAAATACCTGTCCATTCAGAATCTCGCACCTTACACGCTAAATTATTCACTCATGATTGCACTGGTTCATCAGCGACAAAACAAGCGAGTCTATAGCATTCAGGAATCCCGGCAAAAAAGCCACTACGCTGCTTTTCACTGAACAAATCTTGCGTCAAATACATTGTCTGATGACTTAAGATTTGTTCAGTATCAGTAAAAACTTAGTCTAAAAGCGTTTTTCGCGTGAAGTTTGTGTTTGTATAATTGTCACCACAACAGATAAATGGACAAACTAAGTAAATAAATAAATATCTATCATGTCTTTGAATAGACTCATAGATTGAAACGTAACTTAATAAGTTATAATAAATTCATCAAATTCAACAAAAACAATATTAAAAGGTTGTAATTTGATGAATTCATTATAACTTATTAAATATCCATCTTTGTCAAACGACGTCAACGACGTCAGTAAATTCTGAGCTGTCATGAACCACTGACGCATGACGAGTCGCTTGGTTAAGTTCTGTTCAACGACATCCCTCTAAAGGCTCCGCTCTTCAGTACAACAATTTATGGCGACATTCTTCTTCTTTTGTTATTGCGCTGTGAGTGGTCAGCATGCCGGTGTCACATTACAGAGTCTCCCCCATGACAGAGTCTCCCGGTTGGTTCTATTCGCAACGACGCTGTAGCCCCGCTCGCGTGATGTCACGCAATTCCAACTATACGTAAGCAGTGTCCAAAATGACTCCAGAATGTGTTCAGTTTTAGACAACACATGCTTCTTTAGTAATCAAATTTATCACCCAGACGCCATTTAATTGCCGGTCACTTCGCATCTATAACAAGAAATCTGAGATAATGCTCACGAGACGCGTGAGAGCCTATAGCAGTTTCTGTTCGCTGGACGGATGGACAGACAGACAGAATTACCGTAGCTCTCGCGCGTAAGAACTGCTTGTACGGAAGACAAAAACGGGAACGAAATCTACGCAGAAAGTAAAATTCCTTATTGACAGTGGAGATAATTACAGAACGTTGTTGCGGGTCAGTTGTTTTCCGGGAGACACCTTGTACAATATCTACATGTTCCATCAATAACTGCAATTTTCTTCGCACAATGTATCAGCTTTAATTACGTCTATACATACACGCACAGACATGCAACCCGACCGACTATGCAACAACAATTACTTCTTATTAATTTGTCTTATAATTACATTTAACAAGTAAACTAGTCGACACAAAAAGTTATGTACGTTTGACACAAGCAGAATCATGACAGCGTCGGGAGACAGCGTCCAGCCGTTTGCAGCTGCCGCCATGTTCGAACTGATCGTTATTACCGCCAGTGCGGTGATGTGCTGCCGGTGCGGTGAAAGCATCTACTCATCGGCGGCAGTTCCAGAGGCAGAACTTCCGTTTCCGGTATAAAACTACACAATGTCGGCGTGGGGAGACAGCGTCCAGTAGTCTGCAGCAGCTGCTGCTGCTATGCTTGATCTGGTCGTTTTTACCGCCGGTGCGGTAATTTCCTGCCGGTGCGATCGGTGCGGTGTTTTGTCGCACCCCATTTTGGCAGCCACACTTCGTGGGCAATTTGTTTTTACAGTATTCCAGCTATTTTATTTTTTAAACCTGAAATATACGAGTAATGCTTTCCTACATATTTGCCAATATTGGTACCAGCAAAACTTTCGTTGATTAACTAGAGACAATCATTTTCAACACAATTTCTTTCTGTTTTTTGTTTACTTTAACCGTTCACAAATATCTATTCTGTGTAGACATTATTACGCAGATTACGTTATTATTACGTTAATGACGTCATTTTGACGTCAGTACATGCTCAGGGTACCGGTAGGTCTATGTAGCTATTTGATAAAATTTATAAATAGCCAAAATGATCAAATATTGGCAGTGTGTGCTCAAATGTTGCTGACAACGCTTTAGTAACGGAATTTTAACCACGTGTGGCACTGAATGGCCTATTTTGCGCTGATGTGCCGTTAAGAAACTACTCACTCACTCACTTGTAACGCACACAAATTTTGGCTGCATGATTACTCCCTTTTGGCTACTCACTGTTGAAGCTTTGTAAAAATTAGCCTACTTGTTGTTTTCCGGAAACTGCATAAAAACTATATATAAACTAAAACAAATTGAACAACTAAAACTGATATTAAAACTAAATTGAATGTGGAAAAACTATACGAAAACTGTAACTGAATCAAAGTCAAAACTAAAACTATAACTGCAACGTACTATATCAATTTTTCGAAAACTATATAAACACTACAACTAAAACAAACTCTAGCACTAAAATATCACTGGCCAATTAGGCGCTGTTGAAAACTAAACCAGCACTTGAAGCTGCACTGAGATAAGTGACTAAATGCTGAATTCAGGGTACATCAGCTGGCGTCAGTGACGTCACTTAGCACGCCATGCCGACGCTGCTGCTGCTGCTGCTGCTACTTTTGTGCTATTTACTGCTCTCCCTCCCGTTCATCCAATTAGGCACGCCGAATATTACATTTGACACATGCAGTTTTGCGCATATTTGTGAGCTAATCTCGTTAAGATGACATCACTGGCTGTAGTCGTACCAACTCGCCACTTGATTTGTGCAGCGGCTTTATAATTGTTGACATATTTTTCAAACAGTGTATTTACATAACGTCAACACACGACGGTTTAAGATATTCATGTACAGTACACACAAACGACTAGCAGCAATGCAAATGGCAGGCTAGTAAGCCGATAATAGCCTTTTCTAAGCAGAAAAGTTGATTATGCAAACTGTAAGCCCTAGCAGTCATTAATTCAGACAGTGACTAGCCTCGTCGGCTACCGTTTTCTCACAGGCTTCACAAATACAGCTGAGACAATGTGCTGAAAATTTGTTAAAAACTATACAAAAAATTTATTTAGTTCAAATTTCTGTTTTAAAAAATACTGCCATTTGTTTGTATTGCAATGAGTGATGACTAATGACACCGACAGTGTGACGCCGTCGTCTCTGCGGATAGCGTTGTCATCGCAGCCTGATGAATTTCTGCAGTACAAACTCGCCTCTCGACAACCACAAAAAAACTATTGAATTTCAGACACACAGGTCAAAGGTCAATCGTCAATGTCACGGCCCAGCCAGACCGATAGTTATACCCCGTTTACACGATGAAGCTGGCTCGATGAGCTGGCTCGTCCATCTAACGTTAGCAAAACGAGGCAGATCGATATTTGATATTTGATGTTTGCTTCGTGTAGGCTATGCTTTATGCAAAGAGCCATGCAGGCTTTATATATGCTCGATGTTTGCTTGATTGTGTAAACGGGGTATTACTGGCTGACGCGAGGATTCACAGTTTAGTTTGCATGTATGTTGGCGTCGCATCTTGGTCAGCGTCATTGGCGCCTCAATCTCGGTTTTGTGACCAGCAACCACCCTTAAGCATCAACCCCATTAGTTAGGTCTCTTGTACAAAATTCGGAAATTAGGAGAGCTGGTGGCTTCCTTATACGCCAGTTCGCATGTGTGGACATGGTGCCAACGCCACAACATTCGAAAAACATATTCAAAAGCACTTCTTTGTAACTAACTTTTATATACCACTTTTATATACATACTATTTTGACTTTTACATTGCGCGACGATTTATTTTAGTTGTCTGCGGCTTGCGCATTGTAAAGTAAGCTTGATGATGATGACGACGACGACGATGAGCGTCATTCGAGATGAATCTTTTGTAGTGAAAACAGAACAATAGCGATCGAACGACTGGTGGTGATTGACTGTCGTAATTATGACACTAGTGAGCTGAGACTGGTTATTAACTGTCCAATCACGGGTGCAGTGAAAATGGCGTTTTCCACTGAGTCTGATACAACGACGTTCGAATAATTATAACTTCTTTGGTCTGACAGCTGGAAGGCAGCGACGCGTTGCACAAGTTTATCGTGAACCGATAACGCTCGAACGCATTGCGTTACGTTACGTTACGTTATTGCCCCACTGAGACGCTGAGAGCAATACGCGTAAAACTGCAATGTAGAACTCCGTAGATCTATCCAGGCAGCCGATCACGATCCACACATAAGCAGCAAATATAGTAGGCCTATGTGAATGCCAGTACAAATATACGTTTACGTTACGTAGACCTATACTCAGTCTCGAAAATGCATCTCGTAAGTTCCAAAAGACGCCAAGTAATTTTTAAACGGAACTAACAAAATCGAATACGGTCAGCGCAACAACGTCGCAAATTTCGATTGGTCATGTCAAGCCGCGCTGCTTCTTACTCAGATCGTGGCCGGTATGTGTGTATGACGCCTGTGAAAAATCGAGTTGTCGATTTATTTTTCACGTCAAATAAGCATGCTGTCTGTATTTTTCACTGTCCGTGTTGCATTTATTGTCGATTTAATCGTCGGTCGTGTTGGTAACACCTCTGCCTTGTGCGTCTAGTAGTGCGTCTAATGCTATGTGTGTATACCACTGTCGCTGTATGGTTAGTTGTACCTGTACCTGTGTCTCTGGAAGTATGCCTGTAAGTAAGCGTGTTG
>Ga0209671_1003273_pt1 | contig 15456 bp, 7 predicted proteins | sample WorMetHERISLAND2_2_FD_187401 | JGI IMG/M metagenome (GOLD analysis project Ga0209671, IMG submission 187401) | Marine gutless worms symbiont microbial communities from Max Planck institute for Marine Microbiology, Germany - Olavius geniculatus... | ecosystem: Host-associated > Annelida >...
TAACACTTCAGACCTACATTGAAGTGAATGATCTGTATGACACTAGACTGTGTGGCTCTGACAGTCTAGTGTTATAAGGATCCTTTATCGCAATGTTGGTCTGAAGTGTTTTTTCATTTACCTAAATATTTGTTATTATCGTTAGTTTTTTCTTACATTTATATTATATGCAAATTGTCTGCTGAGTGTGCCAGTAAAGGATTTTGAAAATCAGTCAATAATTGGCGAAGATATGGACATAAGTCAAGTGGCACATTTTTATGGCCCACAGTGTACGTTAAAATGTTTTGTTATCTTAGTTAATTTGTTTAACTGTGGCTTTGTGCTTTTTGTGCCGGGTTTCAGTGCACTTCAGATCAGTTTAACGATTTGCACTACAACAGGTAGTTTTATTGTTTTCCGCGTATTTGTGTAATCAGTTGTGTGTTTGACGTGATGTCTGGCAGTAACATTTGATGACGATGAACCCAACGCTGGCTGCGCTCGTCTCACACTCACAGTCAAGGAGATGACTGTCAAGAAGCAGTTTTTTTCATCGGCAAAAGCAGAAAATGCTGAAATAACTTACAGTTTTGAGAATGGGTGAGTGAGTTTCTGCATATCAACACAGTTGTCACTGTTTTTCTAGAAACTTATTTGTTCTCGAAATACGTCTTGCTTTTGATTATTGGTAGCTGTTATAAGTTTATCTATCACAGTTGCACGGATTAGTTATTGATATGCAAAATAAACAAACTCAGCCAAACATCCAAATAATGAGAGGATGCTGACATAGAACCATGTTGAGCAAGCAACAGTACAGTTTGCCATAAGTCACTGGTGCACAAACTTTTTGGCACCTTTTTTCTGCTTTTTAAATTCTATATAGGACATAGGTTTTATTGCTGATTTAGTACGCCACTAGGCCTGTAGTTTATCACAGGCTGAATGGTAGTTCAAGCCATGTGTTAACGGAGACTTCTCTTTCCTATGGGAAAGCCAAAAATTTGACCCTTCACAGCATCAAAACCCCTGATCTGATTGAGATAAAATTTGGCACGGTTGATTACGTCCTCTGTATGACCCCTCATGCAAGATTTCATGTAAATCTGCACAAGGCCGGCTTCTCGGCAAATAGGTGAAATATACGCAAAAAATTTGCTAGCTGTACATATACCTTTTTTCAGAAACTCACCTACAGGTCAGACTTTCGGCGGATTTTTGCATGCGATGGATCAAACGACGTGGTCTCACGCAAGATGTGCCTTTTGGGAATTAAAAAATTTGAAATTAATATTTAACATATTTATTCAAAAAATTCCAAAAAAATTACAATGGAGCCTATGGGGAAAATTAAACAATTCTTAAAACGGTCATAACTTTGGCTGTGTATAAGATAGAGTCGTAATTTTTGGTTCTATGGTATGGTTTTTGGGGATGGCCAATCTAATGGTGTCATTTAATTTTACCCCAGACTCTCCCTGGTTGCCATGACAACAAAATTTGGGACAAAATGGGCTATAACTCGGCTTGTGTAAGAGATATCTGCGAGATTTTTGCATCTATAGTTGGGTTTTCGGTGATGGGCCATTGAATGCTGCAAATCGCATTTTCCCTCAATCGACCTCATTGCCATGGCAACAAAATTATTCAGCAGCACATTGACACACAGTGAGTGTGATGTGGGCAATATCACCTTTTGTAGTTTTTGCGGTTTTCGATGTGCAAGTCCTCAAATGTTGCCATTAACAGGTGTATAAACTGATATTGTGTACATTTATTATAATAATGTTTGTGGCTTTTGTGTGATAGAGAGAATTGACTGATGTCAATGTCAGCCTTTGGATGTGTATTATTCTGCTTGTTGTGCCATTTATCAAATAACTTATGTGACTAGCTTTTGACGTTTTCTGATACCACGAGGTTTGTTTGATAAATAAATTACAGAACAGTGCCATTATGTCAGTTTTTCAAATACACAAAACCCGAAATATACATTTTGTACGGAATCTCATTCTGAATACCAGCTTTTATGACGATGACGTTGCTGTGACGTCATTTATAAACATTTAATATGGCTACATTGCCACTGAAATCATCTTGCAATGAGCAGCGTGCTCTTATTGCTTTTTGTAGGCAAAAATTGATGCAAATCATAATTCACTCTGAGATGCATCCAGCATATAGCGACAAGTGTTTTACGAAGAAAGCAGTACACGTTTGATATAAGAAAATAGTAGGTGGGCAGAAATTTACGTCAGATGCCAAGGTGCAATCAGTTGTTCTTTAGTGGCTTGGACAGCAGCCTGCGTCATTATTTGCATATCATTATTTGCATCGAGCATTCAGAAGCTTGTTGACCAATGGGACAAGTGGTTGAACAAACTTGGATGATATGTTGAAAAAACCACTAGTCTTTAATATTTGAAGAGGTGACAATAACTTGTTAACTTTATTCACTTTTTTCTGGTTTCTTTGCTGTTTGTCATGTGTGTGTTTTACAGGATTACTGATGGAGAAAATAATGCACAAATAAACTGCGTTTTATGGGCAGCTGACGTCACAATAATGATGTCATCATTAAAATAATGTCTACACGTGTTCACCATAAAATTTCCTACAAAACGTATATTTAGGATTTTTTACATTTGGAAAACTAACAGAATGGCGCTGTTTTGTAACTTATTTATCAAATGACCCTCGTAATACTAATACTACTGGTACAAACACTGTTTGCTGATTGAAAGTATCTGTAGTATTAGTCATTCTTTTAAACACTGTTTAATTTTCTTATGTAAATCATTTCTCATTTTTGAACTGTGAGCAGTTTTTTGTGTTTTTGTGGTTTTAGGTCACTATTCCAACAGGTGCTGTACCGACAGCCCTTTAGCCCTAACCTTAACTCTGCTTTTGTCTTACATTATCTTGCTTCCAGTTACAGTTTTGTCTTTCTAAGCCTCATTTGTCAGATAGTAACCATTGGAATAGCATCCCGTAACTGAATGCTGGGGAACTTTCAGTAGCTCTGGAAAAATAGCAGCAGTACTGGTGCCAGTGCTTGCTTATTTCTGATTCTGAATTCTGAAGCCAATATATACATTTGCATTGGATTTGCATGATATTATGATAAAAAGTGAAATTCTGCTTGGTTGTTGTAATGTTTAGCGTCATCCTGATTCATTGTGTCGTCGCGACAACAGATGGCAACAAAATTGTCTATGAATACAAGAAAAACCTTCCGTACGATGTCATTGAAAAGGACTGCTTAGTCGAGGTTATAGCATATTAAAATACTTCTGTTTGTTTAGTTAATTTAATTTGTTGCTTTTGTAACATCAGTGTTAACAAGAAATATTATAAGATCGTGACCAATCTAATGTACTTCTCGCAGGCATTATTTTCTCCTGTATTTTTCTAAGTGCATTCATGTTCCTTTCGTCTTGTATTAGAGACCCAGCATTTATTTGAGACTCATTTAATATTATACTAATAGTGACTGGTGTCGGTCGTCATTGGAAATTGTCTCTCCGAAGTTAGTAAAATATTGCCCAATTTTAGGCACTGAAGGGGGAAAATTTCCAATAATGTTTGATGATGCCAGTTGCCATTTGTCTTGTTATACCACAATGCATGCGTCTATCTGGCGTCGTTATGGAGATATGGCATTTCAAAGATAATGGGGTCACGACCTTGACCTTTTGGGGTGGCATGACGTCATCGGTCACGTGACCATTCGACTCTCGGCGGTCGATTTCCTATGGGTGGTCCATTGTTACCATTCGTCTGTCTTGCATCGTTATCTAGATATAGTCATTTGAAGTTCTACCAGGAAGGCTCTTCCAGGAACGGAGGTCGGTCGTCGGTCGTTGGTTGGTCGTCAATCTCATATACTCGTCTTCACTACATTAAGAATGTAGCTTGCGAGGAGTAAAAACATTGAAGTCTATTTTTGAAGACAGAACAGAAATTCTGTTCAGTACTTGTGAATATGTATTTGATATATTTGATAAGTTTTGTATGCTCTCTGCTGATTCGTTAAACACTAGAGTTGATCATCATAGAGTACTTTTGGCATCTGTTGTCCGCTGCATTGGTGTGAAGTTTTCATTGATGAATTAAACATCCGCGAAAACACACAGGGCGATAATGATCCGTCTGCCAACATTTTCCAGGACTGTACTTTTACTCTTTTGGTTGAGAATAGGAAGACATCTTTGACAGTTTCTATTGGGGATTCTGGCCTTGCCTGGACATACTCTGGAAAACCTTCCACTCAAACAGAGGTTGAAAGTTGTTCAGTAGAGTGGTCACAGTGCTAGTCATAGTTGTTGTTTTTTTAGTTGTTGTCTTATCAGACCTAGTCATAGTGATAGTTGTAGCATTAATAGTACTTGTTGCTGTGGCATAGCCAGAAATGTGAATTGGGGGGACTCATCGACCTTTCCCTTTCTTCCCACCCAACCCTTCTTTTTCTCTCCTTTCTTCTGTTCCCTTGCTATGCCTTCGCTTCTCTTCACCCTTACCATCCCCCTTTCCTTCCCCTTAGAAGTAGGACCCCCTAAATTCTAGCTATGGGGTCTTGGGAGTGCTGTGAGCTCCCCCAGTGGAGTCTAGGCGGAGCTGCAAACGAAGTTGAATTTTGTGCAATTATAGCTTTAATATATTAGATCTGGTAGTAACAATTTTAATAATTTTCCTAGTTCTCGTAATATATATTTTTAACAAAAATTTGAGATTGGGCAGCAGGCTGGGCCCCTTGTCTACACCACTGAGTTGCTGTTGCTATAACAGTAGTTGTACTACTAGTATTAGTAGTAGTAGTTGTTGTTTTTGTCGTCGTCGTCGTTGTTGTTGTTGCTGCTGTTGTATTAGTAGCATGCTGATGCTGTGACGTAGGTTCGTAAGAGTGCAGAATCTCAGATCATCGTAACGTTGGCTAAGGCAAAGCGTGAATCCTGGGCGGCGCAGTGCCGCTATTTCATGCAGCCGCCATCCACCAATGACTAGCCTGTGCCACTGATAACAACATCTTCATAGTCAACCTATTATTGAGTTAAATGTGTAGCTTGCTAGAGTACCAACTGCCGGATAACATTATGAGCCAAGGCATCGACACTGTGTGAAATTTGGAACAAATGCTTCATCATAAAAGTAGAGGGAGGTTTTCAACCTTTAAGGAGCGATGTTGGTATAATTAAGACCTAACTCGTCTACACAAAAAATAACAGCAGTGGTCAAGAAACATAAACTTTCCCAAACGTGTTCATACATGATGATCCTAGTTGGATTTGGGGGAGTGCCCCAGATACAGCACAGGAGAAAGCAAGAAGGAAAGGAATAGGAAAAAAGAGAGAAGGGAAGAGATGGTCTAACTTGCTCAAAGAGTTCACTTAGGATAGCGGCCCCTGTTGTCAGTTGGTGTATACATTCATGTCTGTTGTTGATGACTTTAGATAAATATTGTAACAGCTGATCTAGTCCCATCTTTGTAAGTTACTGATGCTAGTCAGGCCTGTAGCAGGACTTTCCAAGGCTAGTTTGACCCTAGTTTTGCGTCAGGGCCATGCATTAATCTAACTAGAGGTCTGGGAAGTGTAGTTGGGTCCAGGGCAAAGTTCCGGTCACAAACATGTTTTATGCATTTTGAGCTTAAATTGCATATGGTGGAAACGATTTTGGTATTTTTATACATACAGTTGAAACCCCTCTCCCTGGCTACAGTTTTGCTAGTTTCTTAGTTTTTACGCGCGAAAGCAGCTACTGCTTTCAGCGCGTCTTAGCCATCGCAATTCTGTCCGTCTGTCCGTCCATCCATCTGTCACACGGGTGGATCAGGCAAAAACGGTGCAAGCTAGAATCACCAAATCTTCACAGTCGGCTGCCCGGAAGACTCTAGTTTCAGGAACCGTAAAGCTTTTCCATAAATTCGAAGGGGGTCACCCCAAACGAGGGCGCTAAATGAGACGGGGTAGGCAAAATTTGCGATTTTTGGCCATTAACTCGCTGTATCTCAGTAACAGTGCAAGATAAGGTTTAGGTTACTATTAATCACTAATAGGAAATCATATACTGGCTTTCGATTGGCACCGAATTCAATGACTTTGGATGACCTTGAACGCCAAAATAGGGGGTTTATGGATTTTTTGGTGCTTTTAGCCTGGACAAGTCTATATCATTCACAAGGCGGCGCCACGGTACTGGCGTTGGTGGCATGGCGTAGTTGTTAACGCATTTCGGCTGAAACTAAGTTACTCTACGCCGGGCCCGGTCAGTACTGCAGTGGGTGATTGCCTGCGGGTAGGAACTGCTATAGGCTTTCGTGCGTCCAGTGAGCATTAGCTCAAATTTCTTGTTTAACTGTTATTTTGTGATTGCTGGCAGCTGCTGTGTGTACTGAAATTGGTGTAAGAATGACCATTTTTGCTGTTTTCTGCTCGCTGATTAAAACATCTCTGCTGATCTTCGTAGAGTATGACATTACACTCTTTGTCTCACAGCACTAGGTGTGACATTACACCCACTATCCCATAGCCAAATAACGCCGTTGGATTTTCAGCAGTGGTGCACAGAGTGCAGCCAACAAGCCACATGGAGCCAAAACGTCAAAAACGTGAAATTGTTAATTAATACCTACTTTTTGCTTTGGAGATTTGTGAAAATATCAAGCAACTAGAAGCAAGATTATTGTGTCCACGTGTAGCTTCTTTGGTTGCATATTTGTTCTGTAAACATTTTGAATTTAGCTTATTTGATACATAATTGAATTGCTGTGGTCCACATTATCCTCAAGACCATGTTTGGTGGCGTTTGGCTGAAAAAGTCGAGCTTCGCCGATTTACAGCCAACCGTACTGCTGCTTGCTTTGAATATGATTTGCCATCTGTGTCCTGTCTCATTATTTGGATATTTGGTAGAGTTTTTGATTTATTTCACATATCACAAATCAATTGCATATCAGTAACTATTCCACGCATTTGTTGCAGATTAATTGTGGTTAAGTAGTGGTTCAAATATTGGAAAAATCATCACTGATCACACAATCGCATAATTTCTTCTTGTCGAGTGTTGTTTTATTTATGTTCATCATTATTCGTTTGTTTTCATAGTTGTGCTGATGCTGAGCATTGCAGTAACTGATCAGCATAGATTATTGTCATTTTACCAACTGCCAATCTCATGTATTGTAGCTTCAGTATAGTGATTCTTGAGTATTTTACACTGTTCAGTATTTACTGGATTTGTGCCCTGTCTGTTCATTGTGTTATGTCCACTTTTGGATAAATGTTTGGCTGGATTTTTTCATTTGGCAAATTATAGCACAGCTGTTTACAGCTAGTAGTGGTCAAACTAGAGTTGGTTTGTCATCATACAAGCAACTTGCCAGATTGCATCGTCATTTGCAGCCATATGGATGAATCTGATGTCATACATGGTTGCAAATTGATTATTTTATTTAATTGTTAGTGTAATAAAAATATTTTCTGATTTGCTGCCAATTATAGTGTCATTTTAGGTCAGATTTAACGATGTAATTACGGCGCAAATCTAGTAAATTCTACACGGTGTCTCAAAAAACGTCCCATTTTTTTATTGTCTATATCTTTTCCAAATGTTGACCGATTTTCAAAATTTTTTCACTGATGTATTTTGCAGACAATTAGGAATAAAGTGATTATTGAATATGCCACCCACTAACTGTGTCGCTACCTTGTGAAATATAAATGCAAGAAAAACTAACAATAATCGGCAGCACATGTTGGTAAACAAAATACACTTCAGCCCAAAAATGCGGTGAACGATCTCTACAATGCCACACTTTGTTATATCCGTTTCTTTGGATATTTGACATGTTAAACGATGTGTTTGTTTTTGGTGTTTGTGGTTTAGTAAGCCTACCATTTCATTCACTGTGGTCACATTTTCTTTAGTACGTGCATTCTTCAGTCTGCTGGTCTCATCTCATGCCTTTGGTCGCTGCATGCTGCAAGTTTCCCAAATCTCTGTTAATAACATTCCCAGTATTTGCCTTTTGCAACTTATCTTCAAAAACTCTGCCAGTATATTCCAAAGTACTCTATGTTTTTAAATGGTACAAGTTGTTAATCAAAGGCTTGTCTCCATTGCTAAATGGCACATTGCATCCCCAGTATAGCGTCACCACATTAAAAATTATTATTTACGGTAATATTCTGTGTTTTTGTTTACAAACATCAGGAATGCATCTGAAACTGAACATAATTTAATTTGTGTATAAAAATTAGTAAAAATTGTTTCAGAAGAGAATTTTTGCATATGTATTCTAGTGATTTTAGTGATTTTTGACAATTTACGTTTGCATGGTAATGTAGTAACACAGTTAAAGTGTGGTGTAAGATTTAATAACTGTGTTATTGCCAGTTGTCTACAGAATCCGCCAATGAAAAATTTTTGGAAATTGGTGAACATTTGGCGAAGATATGGAAAATGACAAAGTGGGACGTTTTTTGGGACACAAACGTTTGCTGATTTATGTTGCGGCAGTACCAGTTGCACAAGCTGCATAGAATTCAGTCAGGGAAATAATCAAATATTGTCCAGCAGGTGGCATCTAAGGCTAAAATTCGATTTCGATTGGGGCTGTGTACTCTGCTCCATCCACCTTGCTGAGGGAGCCTACAGCGAGTGCACCCAGGATTTCTTACTTCCCGGCTGGATTTAAATGGCCCTAATTCTAAGGCAAGGGAGGGGAGAGAAAGAAAACAGGAACCGTATACAAAGACCTACTAAACTGTTGTATGCATGTGGTCGTGTGAGAAACGTTTTGCTAATCACTTGTTTTGAGTACAGTGCACATGTGAATGTTCACAGCAGTAAATGCGAGTGCACTGGAAAGTGTTTTCCAGTTTCCACATCGGAGAAAAAGGGGAAGGGACCCCTCCCTCGGAGGAAGGGGTGTATCACCCGCTTTGGCGGTATGATAACTTGGCAGCCTTGCCGCTGAGAGTTAGGAGGCTGAGTTGACCCAGAGAGCACATAGGTTAGCAGATTACTCGAGGTCAGGGGCCAGGCTGCTAGTTGCAATTGCCAGCAGTGAGATTCGAACCTCGGCAACCTGAGCGTTACAAGCCCGATACTCTGACTAGCAGACCATTGGACCTAGGCCTACATCACCTGTGGGTTTATGTAGGCTACCGGTATTGCTTGGCCGCGAACTGCAGCCTCGGCAGCTCGATGACAAGACACCAGATAAGTAATGATGCACAGCGGCGTCTGTTGTTAGTTATACATCTTTCTACCTACCTGTGCCGTGTAAACACTTGCTGCTGCTCGTATCCAGGACTGGGAGCGCTATTGCTGGCTCGCCGACGGCTCGCTAAAACCATTATTTATGATATCGATAACAGCGTCGAATAACACAAGCAAGCAAGTCTGCGTATTGGATATTATACATGCTACGAAAGAATGCGCGCATGTGATTGAATTCGTGGTGAACTGAATCATCAGCAATGGACAGCCTACAATACATGATGCGATGGACAATACTGGGATTTCTTTGTCTGCTATATTTCCCTACAGGTAAGCCTAAGCTTGTATGAACTTTTAGCAGATATCGGATAACGCGGTGCAATACTGAACAGGAGGCCAAGGGCTACAACGTCGCAACAACGCTGACAAATTTTATATCACCGTCAGTGGTGCTACTCATAATAATCACAGCACCTGCAGAAAATGTTAAGCCGTTTTCATAGAAAAATTTCTTAAGTTTTTTCGACTGAAATTCTTAAGACGCGTGCAGAGCGACGTAACTGAACTGAACTGACGGTTTATTTTCAGCGAACTGACCAATGAGCGAGCCCATTGGTCATTAGCTGACGCGTACATGCGAGTAGTCACGTAGTCACCGACGCTGTTAAACGATAGGCCTACGTACTGTAATGTATTACTGTTTGCCCGTTGGCCAGTTCATCAAAAACTAAACCAGTTCAGTTCAGTTAGTTAGCTCGCTCTGTGCATGTCTTCTTTGCCTTTATTCACAATTTTGTAGAAAGTTTCCAGAAAAGTTTGTATTAAACTAGAGGGAAAAAAAATAACCGGTGTGCCACTTTTCAGTTTAAAACGTCGAGGTCAAGGACGTCAAAAACCTCGAAAATATGACGCATCTCTTTCGTAAGCCTGGGCATAATTTTAGACATGTCCACTTTATAAGGCAACTTATCTGGACGAAGGATCGTATATTATCATGTCGGCACTTGGCGTCGAACATCTTCTCTTGTTAGTTTCTTGTGACGACTGCACGGAGCTTTGTTGGTGTTTTGTCAATTGATGGGTAACTGTAGATCGGTGGGCGAAGGCGAGCACCGACGAAGACAACCTGATTTCGTACCTGTTCGATCAGCAGGATTACAATCCTCTGATTCGCCCCGTTCAGAACAGGTCGGAGACACTGGAAGTCGGCTTTGAGATGGCTTTGATCCAACTCATCGCCCTGGTTAGACGCAAACACACTGCATGCTTGTTACCAGGGACGTCGGCGGGCGGAGAGGTCCAGGGGTCCGGACCCCCCCAGCAGGATCCCGAACAGGACAACCCATGAGATTGGCGCAAATCCGAGCTTTTTTGGATATATAAAAGGGAGGGAGCGGAGGGGGGGAGGGTAGCATCGGTAAATCGACAACCACTCGACCTGGACCCCCAGCTCTGAAAACCTGACGCCGCCCCTGCTTGTTACTGCGCAATAAGACCTACTTGACCGAACTTAAGGGCCTAACTTAATATAGGCCTATATTAGGGCCTAACTGAACTAAACTGACACGGTTTAGTTTTTGACGAACTGACCAATGGGTTATTCTTCATTGTACATGCGCATAGTCACGTAGTCATCGACGTCGTTAGACGGTGCTTACCGTAATGCATTACTGCTTGCCCATTTGCTAGTGCGTCAAAAAATAAACTTTGTCAGTTCAGTTCAGTTGCATTGCTCTGTAAGTGTCTTAATACCCTACTACTGCACCGTCACTCTCAGTTTTCAGGCGGCGTCTCGCGACGTTCATCTTTCGTCGTTCTTATCCGGACTTGCATGTAGGCCTACTTATCTGGCACTATGCTGCCGTGGGCTTATAGAAATAAACTAATACTTATCATTTCTGCAGTGTGATGATGATAGTGATGATGTTCGTGGTATAGCCTATAAAACCACCATCGGTCCATCACTATCATTGGCGGTATAGGGCATTCGGACCTCTCAGTTTTAGACTTGAGTAAAATTGGACACAATGAATGTCAAGTGACTTGACATTCATTGTGCCCAATTTTTGGCCGACCGTTAGGTCGAGTTTTTGGAACGATGTGTCGTGTGTCTGTTCGTAACACATGTATTGTGGCTAAACCGTTCGTCGTAGGGGGTCGGTGATGGTACGTAGCGTCGGATAGGGCAATGACTATATAGTTTGTCAATATAAGTATATGTATTTGCAACGGATAGCTACAATTTTCAATGCAAAGTTCCTGCCTGCAGCCAGTCACCCACCCGAATTGCCGTATTCTAGCTTTGATTGTAGCGTTCGATATAGCAGCGTCACTATATCGTATATGGACAGTGGCGTATTTAGGATTTGGCAAAGGGGGGGCCATGGCGAGCGCGCGGAGCGCAAGCCTATAACGGGAGTCTGGGGGCAAAGCCCCCAGCGGGGTCCAGGGGCAGAGCCCCTGGTCGGGGGGTCAGGGGGCGAAGCCCCCCTGAAGCTTAAACACTTTTTGCTTTTGAATGTTCAATGGAAACAGCAAATTTGCCCATTTTTCTGAAATTTGGAAACGCAAAAGACCATCAAACGTCGTTGAATTTTGCAGTTCTTGCTGAAAAATGGCAAAAAACGCACCTTTTCATATAAAGTCGCCTGTAAAAAATTTTCATGGTCCGGCCAAAGGGGGGGCATCGGACCGTGGCCCTCCCCCTACGCCACTGTATATAGACCCCAATCACGGTAGAAAGTCGCTTTCTTTTCGCGGCCGGAACTCGGACGCTGGCCTTCGGATATAGGCGGTGCAGTCGGTTTACCTTAGCTACGGCTGGGCTTCTTATTGTATAGTTTCACAGTCACACATGAAATGCAGCAATCTCTGACAAAATGTTCTTTATGTACTCGTTGTTTCTTCGCTATTAACTGTGTAAGCGTATTGGTTTGCGCACAGGACGAACGAAGACAAGTGATGAAGACTAACATTTGGCTAAGATTGGTAAGTCTAAAATAGATTTGCTAAAAGCCTAAATATTGGACAAAGTCAGCTACGAATTACAATTATTAATAGCATTAAAACTTAATCGTAGTCTATAGATAGTACGTCATTACAGTGCGCTCAACTATGTTACACGAACTTGTTGAGATGTTTTTCACTTTCATCAACTTCGAATATGGTAATTGTAAAACAGCAGGCTAAACGCTAAAAGGAGCCTTCATAAACTGATTGCTAAAAACCTCCATTAGGCCTAGATTTTTAACAGAATATAATAATACGAGTATGTTGTTCTTTTTTCTTTTGCGAAAAATTCTCAATAAAATAATGGGAACTATGTGGCGGCGATGTTTGACACGCCGTAGCCTATAGTCAATTGGACTACGTGAATGATGTTTTGTGCAGAGATGGGCGGACTATCAGTTGACTTGGGAACCCAGTCAGTTCGGAGGCATTGACTTTCCACTACGCATCAATGCGACCAATCTCTGGACACCGGACGTCGTACTTTTCAATAAGTAAGTAAATCTTTTAAACTCATCTAGTCTCATTGTATGATTGTAATCTTAGTCCGTGGTGGATTGGCCTAGTGGTAACGCGTTTGATCCGATCAACGAAGTTACTCTACGCCGAGCCGGGTTAGTACTTGGATGGGTGACTGCCTGCGGGCAGGTAAACCATCTCGGTATGTAATCAGCCGCCTAGGTCAACTCAGCCTTCCATCCCTCCAGGATAGGTAAATCGAGTACCAGCCTATCTGGCTGGGGTTAAGGCGGGGCGCGTTCACCTCTGTCGGGTGGCAGGTAACACTGTGTGATCCCATATGACAAGTGACGCTCCGTAGCTCTGTGAGGGGTTCGTTTCTTAAGAGCTATATTCTGACCTTTATCTTCTACCTTTATCTTTGTCATTCCCGACAAAATTTATATTAGGTATAAACGTGGCTTTGTTAAATGACAGCTTATACCTTGCATTCAGAGCGAGAAATTACGACATCGCTGTCTGTATGTATTTTAGTAGGCCCTTATATGAAAAAAAAATCATTAATTGTTTGGTTTTTTTGATGACCGGTGTCGTCTTCTTTCGGTTTTTCTGCCAAATCACAGGATTTTATTCTGCTAGTTGTTCCTGTTCTATTCTCATGAAGTTGCTTAGCATTTTATATAGGCGCATTGCTTAGGCAAGCCGACCGGTGTCGTAAGCCAGGAAAATAGCCTAGCAACCAGAGGGCTGATGGCGTGGCGTAGCGGTAAGGCGTTTCATCCGATCAGCGAAGTTACACCATGCCGGGCCGGTTAGTACTTGGATGGGTGACTGCCTGCGGGCAGGTAAACCATCTCAACTCAGCCTTCCATCTCTCAGGGGTAGGTAAATCAAGCACCGGCCTATCTGGCTAGGGTTAAGGCGGGGCGCATTCACTTGTGTCGTGTGGCTGGTAACTCTGTGTGATCCCATACGGCGGGTGACGCTCCGTAGCTCTGAGATGGGTTTTCCATGAAGAGCTATATAGCATTTAACTTTTTAACCATAACCATGCTCCAAATATAATTGATCTGACTCGATAGTCTAGCAACTGAATCAAACGAGGCCGAAATCAACCTTTGTTGATGCGATTGATTTGATATGTGTTTGTTGACGCACAGCGCTGACGGGAGGTTTGAAATCTCGTTCAAGCCGAACATCCTGATCGAGCCGAACGGAAACATGATGTGGATCCCGTGTACGATGTACAAGAGTTCATGTACGCTGGACGTCAACTACTTCCCATTTGACGAGCAACGCTGCAAAATGAGCTACGGATCTTGGACGTACAATGCGCGCGAAGTTAAACTGATACCGTACACACCGGATTTCTTAAAAGTAATATTATCATTCGTACTTTTTGTCATGAGGTTAAGATAGGCTAAGAAGCTTAAATTCGATTTGCGCTGCTTTTCCCGAGACTAGAGCATGTGACAATGAGAATGTGACAATTCCATAACTGCGGCGACTTGTCTGTGAAGTTTAACCGACATGTTGAGATCGTTTGAGACTCCGAAACTTTTCCGTGACTTTCCCAAGACACAACAGACGGACGCCCATGCACGATTTGGCCGAAACAATTCGCTGACGTTCCTGTGACTTCTCTGTTTCACGCGTCACGGTGAAGTTACGGGAACATCAGCGGAAAGCTGTACAGTAGAGTAGACTATGGTTCCAACATGTCCATCAAAGTAAAAACTGTCACCTAGGTATTAGCTTATTCATATAGGCTTAACAAGAAATATTTTAGATTGTGACCAATCTAATGTACTCCTCCCGCGCATTATTTTCTCCTGTATTCTTTTAACTGCTTTTCAGTTCCTTTCTTTTCACACCGTAAATGACGTCATCGGTCACGTGACCATTCGACTCCCCGGGGTCGACTTCCTATCGGTGGTCCATAGTGACCATACGTCTATCTAGCACCGTTATGGAGATATGGCCGTTTGAAGTTCTTCCATCTTATATACTCCTCTTCGCTACGTTAAGAACGTAGCGCGCGAGGAGTAAAAATGACAATTTTTGCCATGTGTAGTCGATATGTCGAAGCCTGGATTTTCGAGTTAGCTAAAGGGTGAAGTGAACTGTTTGAATTTTTTTGCAATTTCCAAGCTTCTAAATGCTACGACAAACTGGGACAAAATCCTCTCTTAGAACAGTACATACGAGGGTCATCCCAAAAGTTTCCGGCCTCGACGTATTAAACAAAAATATTTTCCACAATCTATACATCAGTGAAACGCACATTCTTTACGGCCTCGTATGTGTCTGCTGCGGATATGACGTCATTGTAATCTATAAAGTCACAGAGCATTAAATAGAGACAATTCACAGCGTCCGTAAAACTGTACGTTTCACTGATGTACAGATTGTGGAAAATACTGTTGTCTAATATGTCGAGGGCGGAAACTTTTGGGATGACCCACGTATTGATTGATTGATGAATTGATTGATTCATTTGTTTATTTATCCATTTATTCATTGATTAGTTGTGACTTTTCCTGCGTTTGTTCTCTAGACATTAGTACGGATGTTGTCTGGACCAGGTTGATCTAACGGACTACGAGAAGAGTGGTACGTGGGACGTGGTAGACGTGCCTGGTGAGTTCAAGACGTACTACGACGAAAAGGAACGACAGAACGTATCTCGGGCCGAGTACACAATCGTGATGCGCCGTAAGACTCTGTTCTACACGGTCAATCTGATTCTGCCGTGTGTGCTCGTCTCCATGCTCAGCATGGTTG
>Ga0209671_1003274_pt1 | contig 15456 bp, 7 predicted proteins | sample WorMetHERISLAND2_2_FD_187401 | JGI IMG/M metagenome (GOLD analysis project Ga0209671, IMG submission 187401) | Marine gutless worms symbiont microbial communities from Max Planck institute for Marine Microbiology, Germany - Olavius geniculatus... | ecosystem: Host-associated > Annelida >...
TTTTCTACATAAATATTTCAAACTATCGCCATTTTACTTTGTTCGCTCAAATTTTATTAAAAATAACTAACGCCATAAAAATAACAACATAAAAACTCTTTTTTATTTGATTTAATTTGAAAAACAAGCGTTTATTACGCGCGATAGCAGAATGCTTCGCGCATCTTAGCCAGGCTGGGCGTCCGTCTGTCCGTTTGTCCGTCCGTCACACTGCTGTATTGTGTCAAAACGGTGCAAGCTATATAAGATCACAAAATTTTCACCATGGGCTGCCGCGAGGTCGCTAGTTTATTGTGACAAAATTTCGTGCCCCTGGATGCCGGGGTTCCCTTCGAACGAAGGCGTCAAAGAGGGGTATCCCCCTAGACGCTATTTTGCCGTTATTGGCTTTTATAGTGTAAAAACGGTTGCAGACAGGCACGTGCTGCTTATCATAACAAGCAATAGCGACAAGCTTTTTATTGGTGTCAACGTCGATGATCTGGAATGATTTTGAACCACCCCCCCGAAAAAAATGGTTTTATAGTGATTTTTCACAATTTCTGGATGCAGCGAACATTTCGACACTGAATTGCGACAAAATGGCTAGAGATAGACCAAGATAACCTGCGTATGAAATTTTTAGCACTAAACCGAGATTTCAGCAGTTCAAGTTCCGACCCCTAGGTTTAAGGAGGCCGGCGCAGGCAGGCGTGAAAGACAGCTACCCCTTAAAAGTGGTTACTTTACCGCTATTGGCTCGTGTAGCGTGAAAACAGTTGCAGATAGGTAGACATGCTGCTTATTATAACAAGCACTAGTGACAAACTTTTTATTGGTGTCAACGTCGATGACCTTGAATGACCTTGAACCCTCAAAATAAAGGTTTTTAGTGAATTTTTGCGATTTCCGGCTGCGACACACATTTAAGAGTGAATTGCGCCGAAATAGTTGGAGATGGACCTGGACAACCTGCGTATGACATTTTTAGCATCGAGCGTACATTTTTAAGAATCTAAGTTTCGATGTCTTAAACTCAAGGAGTCTTCCGTACGTAGGTTTCAGATTTAAGTACTCTTTCAAGATGCATTAATATCTTATTGCTGTGGGCTTCCACTGATTGCCAAAGTGGCAGGACCGCTGCTATCGCGCGTCACGTGAGCTTTGCTCAAATTACTTGTTACAACTGAGATAGTATATAGGCCTACTGTACCTGTGTCTGATATTCGAAGCCTTCGGCAGGTGGCACAGCACGTGTTTGCAATGTCGGCGGCATAACACTCATCACCATTAATACCGCCACACCAGGATGCTTGGTCCGAACACGCTGGGCTTGGGGTCGCTATACACCAAATACACCCAAACACTATATTGTAATCGTCGGAATAATGACTACTAATTTGGAACCAAACTAGACAGACACCGTTTGATAGCTACACACAAAAAGATGCGACTTATTTTTCATACGTGGTCTTGTTAAAATCGTTGGAATAGCCTAAGAACGTGATTCATTCATTCATTCATAACAGAAGTTAGAGCAACTTGAGCAAGCACAAAGAATCTATCGCATCGTATCACACTATCACACGGAGAGGTGGTAAGGCTGTGATTGATTAAAGCGCGGTTTCCATTCAATGCAACACGCAAGAAAGTACGTATATAACAAACGCAGCTGGCCCAACGGCCAAAAATGCAAGATAGAAACAATCGTTGCGTCATCTACGTCAGTTGCATAACGTCCGTTGCATCGCGTTCGTTGCGTTGGATGACAGCGCCGTTTTAATTTAGAGAAAACTGACTTGGGTTGTTGGTGCCGGGTCCGTTACTGCTGACATACGGTGCACAAGTCTGGCAGCACTGTGTAGCAATGTCGTCTCTACGACACTCGCTCTCTTCGCGCACGTAACCACCGCACCAGCTTGCTCTGTCTCCGTACTCGCAACCTACAGCCCATACACACATTGATAGCAATAGAGATAAGTTTTTTACTATGCGCAACAAACGTGCAGTAAATACCACACAATGATATAGTGATGGAGGGCAGGTCTGACCGGCATCATAGTGTGGTTGTTACCGGTACTTACACTTCACAAAAAAGACTGCAAAAGTAATAATCAACACTTCTTCCCTTAAGGGTTCTGGACTGCAAAAATGCTCTAAAATATGTCTGCGGCCGGTGCTTTGTCCCAGACCTCGCTGGAGAAGTTTGCAACATTCCCTAACGCCCCTAGACAAATTAAAAGGGGCCTATTGTAAGGGAAGGAAAGGAAAAAAAATGAGAAGTGTTTCGGTATTCCAGCAAACAAAAACTTAGTCTATCACTACACCACTTGATATTTGGGAGGGGAGGTTATCAAAAAAAGCCGGGGTGTTTGTGAAGTTGGTGGTAGTAACCCCGACTAGTGCACAAGGTGTGTGAAACTCGTAGGTTTACCCACCGGTCGGGCCAGTGCGAAGTCGGCGACAAGTTTCACAGCACGCGTCATCATTCCTGTAGCAATCGGACGCCTTGTTACCCCCGCACCAGGACGCCCGGTCACCAAACTCGCAGCGTCCGTCCGAGTCGGCGTTTAGACGCAGCTTGTCGCACGTGTCACAGCAGCGCGAGCGGTACGATTCATCATAGCAGTCGGAGCGCCGTCCACGAGCGCACTCCACAGGGTCACGATCTCCGAACTCACAGCCTGTGAATTAGTTATACAAAATACATCAATGTGCTTCTCTGTGATAATAACATCAACGACGAACGTAATTTGCTAAAAGGCGGAATTGCTCTCCTTGTTTGTATTAGCCATGTGGCAGCATAGAACTGACGGTTTGGCTGCATTTTGCAACTGCATGTTTGGTTGGGGGTTCGACCACAAATTTCCTCTGCCTCTGGATGGACAGAGACCCCATCTGACACAATGTGTCCAGTGTTTAAATTGCAAAAAAATAGCTAAGGGTTGAACTTTTCGACGGTCGGAGTCCGACCAAAATTATGATGTGAATTGTATGTATATAGTATATAGCTGACCCCCTGTACATAATTTGACAGTGTGTTAGGGTTTAACCCCCCAACCGAGACTCCCAACCCTCGGCAATTCAAACACTGAATGTGTCATTAGACCACACCGATGTACGTACCCGCCAAATATAACATTAAAGTCCGTCGAACGGTTAAAGTAGGTAAGCGATTGTGACAGACGACAGACAGACAGACCACGTTACGGAGAAATGTGTCGCAATAGGCGAAATCGCATTCAGCGGCGCCGCTTACATGATAGGCCTAATAATAATGATGATGAATCATGAAGGTAAAAATAAAATCCGGTACTTGCTATAACGCTTCTTACACGAGACAGACTTGTGATTAAAAGCGCTTTACAATTTCGGAAATAGCAGCTGGTTGGCATGAACTAATGATACTATGCAGCATACATTTCTGGTGCCAGAAAACAATTAAGCTCGCGGTGAATCCAGCAGACATAGATCGCTCCAAATCAGCCACAACTAAACATAATGCAACTCGGCACAAGCCGCCATCGATGCCTCCCATATTAACAACAACATTATCAAGATTTTAAATAATTCAACTCTGGAAAAATAAACAAATGTTAAAACGCCTTAAATAAAAAAAAACAATTAAAAACACTTTTGAACGTCTGTTACGACCAATAACAACGGCCGCTGAGACAGCAACGCATGCACTGCCTATACTGAGGTGATTGATTACCTGCGAGATCAGTTCGTCGCACGCGTGGGCAGGTTTCACAGCAGTCTTCGGCAATGTCTGACTGGTAACACTTGTGCACGGCGCTTGAACCGATCTCCGAGCACGTCCATTGCCTCTCCTGACTAGTACCGAACAGTCCGCGGAAGTCACCGTACACACAGGATTCTGTGAAAAAATACAGTCAAACACAGAGACGGATTTAGACATGTTTAGCATGTTCGACTAAACTGAGACAACTTTCCATCAGCAAGGCCGTTAAAAACTTCACACGGATTAAAAGATATGACAAGGCTGACGGAGGACACGTCGAGTACTCGCAGTAATTGGCGTATATACTACTAGGTTTTTTCTAATGAAAATGTTTTGTTCTGCAGTGCACAAAATGGTGCGCCATCTTTTTGACAATTTTGCATGAGTATGAATAGGTAATGAATGTATCACATTTTGTTTTAAAATTTTTAGCGATTACTAAGAAGATAACAAAAATAGGGGATACTTATTTGACGCACACTGTGAATATAATCCACTCTCCACAGTTCTCAAGATACTTCGACTATGGAGGAAAGGTCTGCTTCATTTTAAGCAAAATTTCGCAGTAAACGCTGGTGCTACGAATAAGCTTACATATACTTATTCATTTGTAGTGTGGTGTTAGGGGCCTATATATTCATATAGTCCTATCACACAGGTTAGGCGGTAGAACGTTGCCTACCTTTGGAGGACGGAGCGTTGTGGTCGCGTACACATTGTCCACGAATGCACCATTTCTTATCGGCGCACGTCGTTTTGTCAAATGCTCGTTGCTCTGGCGACGCGAAGCACAGTTTTAGCTCCGGGATCCAGCATTCCATGCGTCTGCAGATGTGTGAGTCACGTGACCCTCCCTGCAACCAATCAGTGTCAACGAATCATTCACTGAATGACAACTTTATTATGCAGCCGTCCCAGTAGACCGCATTACAGGTCTTGCCCGTCCGTCCCGTCTGCCTGTCCCTCCATCCGTCCGTCATATCTCCAAAACGAAAATAAAGTCGTAAAAACAAAAAAATTGGTGCAAACTTCCCCAGATGCAGCAGTAACTTTTGTGTAAATTTTAAGAACAACCGATCAAAGGTCATACGGACCGCCGTACATTATGTCGGCACTGGGCCTACATAGTTTTCTAGTAGTTTTATAGCAGATGCTGATAACAGAACTAGGTAGAAATTAAAAATTTTTAACATCATTATTAGCACGATCGTACCGAGCATCGGTTTAAGTCTAAAACCATGTCAGAAAAAACACAAATCTCTACATTTACGTGTGAAAATGAAACTAAAATGAAACTAACAGTTTTTGACAGTATGCGCCTAAAATATCGCTGACTACGAGCATGAGATATTGCTAATAAGTAACACTTCTACCATTACTGCTACAGTCTACTACCCGGTAAGTGTAAGCCCCTATCCTAGGCCTACCACTGATAAAGCATTCTACTAATGATAATATTAATGTCGATATTGTAGTCTACTGACAGCGCAGTAGTACGAGTCGGGTCCATAGAGTTGCTGACATTGTTCGTCGGGCGTGAACTGAAGACCGGGTGACATTGAACTATCAGTGACTGTGGGCAGGTCTGACTTCAACCACATGCAGTTCCTGTCTTCACTGTACAGCACCATACACCAACAACATATTAATATGCATTGACAGCATCGGTGTAATCTATCAGAAACAGAACTTCTTACGACAGTCAAATCAGTGGTAAACGCCGGAAAACAGGAAATGTTGAAGATTTCATCACGCCTACGCGCCAGAGGTGTCACGAGATTGTTGGTGATCACATATATTCGTATGTTACAATTTTACGGCACAAAAACTTTGAAATAGGCCTAGGTCAATATCTGACACAGTCATGACAAAAGATAAGTAAGGGATTATATTTTATTGAACCAGTGTTTGTAAAGCCATTTTTTTCTAAGCAAACAGCACCTTGTGCAGGAAAAACGTTTTTAATAGTGGTGCATGACAAATGACATCACTGACAGAAACTGCGTACAATATGCGTAATTAACGCGCGCTTTAAGATCAAGACGCTAGCTACCGCGCACTCTCAAAACTAAGCTCCCAATCGGTTTCAATGCCTCGGTACTTGCGATGTGAATCTATAGGTTCGAACGCAACTTACGAGTTAAGTCTGTTGATGTAGCGACGGAATGCTCTGGCAGAACAGCGAGAGAAGCGGAACGGATTGTTGAAGTTGGAGTCGGTGAGTGTTTGCGGTGCGGTCGCCATCACGAACTGGCGATCGCTCGAACACTCGTTGTTCTGACCGTCGTGATACGCGCCGACACTGCACACCAGCATGCAAGACTTAGGCGCACAATACAAAGCGACAGATCTAAACTGAACTGCAATGAAACGAAACGAAATCAAAAGAAATGAAATAAAGTAAACTAAAATGAAATGAAAGCCGCAGCGCAATGGGTTTCATTTCATTTTAGTTCAATTATTTTGTCGCTTTGGACACATCTTTAAGCTTGGATAGACTAGAACACGTGACCGAAGTAATTCGGTACACCGCAAAATCGCTGATCGGGTGCGGCCCCCTAGTAAATCATAAGTATAGGCAACTGCGTGCGCTTTTGTTGGGTGTTCAATCCCAAATCTCCCTTTCCTCTGAGCGAGCCAAGAACCCCCGTCTAGCACAATGTGTCACTGGATCAGGCCTTGAGTGTACCCGCCAAATAACATGTAAATCTGTCTAACGGTTTAAGTAGAGTGTATGACCATGACAGACGACAGATTGACAGACAGACAACGCCACGGCAAAATGGCTAGCTATAGGGGAATTGTTTGCGTCAGAGCGATTCTGCCTAATTAAAATACCTATGTCCAAGTTCGTGTGCTCCTGTAGCGATGCTTCCGTACTGTCCAAACTCGCGATTCACGGACGTACGCTGATTACCGTTGCAAACCGCTCCTATCCACGCTAGACCTGATATCGTTGACGGACCCCTACCATCGCTGCGAAACCGACCATTGTATAAATAGTTCCTGTAACAACACCAGCATTGCACCCAAAAATAAAATACGTAGAACAGGATAAAATACAGAGCGGTTTCCGAGTGGTGGTGATATAAATGACAGGAGCCCCATCTCAGAACTACGAAGCGTCACCTGTCATATGGGATCACACAGTGTTACCTGCCACCCGACACAGGTAAACCCGCCCTGCCTTAACCCCAGCCAGATAGGCTAGTACTCGATTTACCTACCCCGAGGGATGGAAGGCTGAGTTGACCTAGGCGGCTGGTTACATACCGAGATGGCTTACCTGCCCGCAGAAAATCACCCATCGCAGTACTAACCCGGCCCGGCGTAGAGTAACTTTGTTGATCGGATGAAACGCGTTACCGCTACGCCAAACCACTAACCCGGGCCTAAATCTACACCAACGATTCGACATGATGACGCGCTACAAGTGCCGTTTGTTTACTTAAGCTTACTTAAAGAGATAACGGTTTTTTTCTACATTTTGTTTTTCGTTGTCTTTCACGGTTCAGCCATTAAATGAATAAACGAGTTAAATGAAAAAGCTCACTGAAATTTTATGGGTCCAACAAGAAAAACTGTATCAGATTCGTCATTAGTTGTGCTGGCACCTAGCTAATAGTAGTAAAACTTTAAAAAGTGCGTCGATTGTCGACATAGTGCCGAGTGCCGACGTATTATGTGGCTGACTTCTTCACTTTTGACTCTTTGAGCTAAAACAGTTACACCGTTTACTGACAAATTTTCGCATTAGGCCTAATTTTACTTTTTCTGTGCCCTTTTGCTTTTCGAATTAGGAGCCCATGCGGAACAGCGGGGCGGACAGAGGGGCAGACGGACGGGATAGACCCGTAATGCGGCCTATTAGGACGCCCGCATAATAAATCGAGACGAACAAACAATCTCCTTTATTATGGTCCAAACGAAAACTTATCCGGCCTATTCGGATGTCAGGTAAACGTATTTTTGACTCACCCGGTAAAGAGTGCCACGTGATCGACAGAATCAAACAAGTCGGCATGATCATCGACATATTTTCCGAGCACATCGAGTGCTTTGTAGGCGTCCGTGTAAGACTCGCCCGACCACGTGATCTTCACGTCAGAACGCTCCGTCCACACCGAGTCCGCTGCGCGCTGCATGCAATAATGCACGTCATCGCAGGTCAATCAGCCGCTAGAAATATCATCGAAAGTCAGATTTATGCCCTCAGAAATAAGAATTACTAATTTAAAAAAAGACGAAGAAAAGTGTCTTTTTTGAAGAAAGATGACACCGGGCGTTTTCTTCCGAAATGCGATAAACTGCTGCGGATAGGCGGCAGGTCACCGTCTTGCACTAAAAGACGACATTATTTTAAAAATAGACACGCTGTAGAGAAGGAGACTAAAAATACTATGGGTTAAATGTCTCCCTTCATTTTTCTACGTGATAAATGTGAATAAACTGAATTCGACGTACCATTGCTATGAGAAATCCGACGAAGCGAACGCTGATCGAGAAGTCAGACTCCTGTATGCTCGAGTAGCGCAGATTGATCTGTAATCACACAAAAAACGCCGGTCTTGATATAATTATGTACAACATATGCCTTAAACTGCACCACAGTGTCATAATATCTAATTAAAATCTTTTTCAGTCGAAACTTCGGAACTTCCGACTGCAAAAACCTACAGGTCAACCACATTAAATTAAACGTACGGACAACAAACCAGGTACTCGCTATACAGCGCTGCTAGGTCTACATGTATATGAGCTGTCCCAGTGGTCTAGTGGTCAGCGTGTTGACAGAGCCGAGTTTCTTGAATTTTTATTGCTTTTCTGCTCTCGTTTCTTCATTAGTCCGACCGGAACGGTGTGTGTTACGTCTTAACCAAAGGTCGTTGTGCGACTCCCACAGCACAGTGCCAAAGTAGTAATGATGGTTGAGGACCTTACCATGTTATCGTCACGGCCACGCATAATAGACTTGCTTTCTACTGGCAGATGGTCAGCGCTCAGCATAGCCAAAGTGTGCTATTAATCATTGTGCTTGGATGATTGGTCAACTAGCTCATTGTTTCAGAGCGTCACGTGACATGCACGTGACTAATCGCTCTCTGGGTACCCTCAAGCAAGTAGTTTGACACACGGGCTGACAGAAAGAGACGCAAAATGTAAAGGTTATTTTCAGTCCGCAGACAGACAGACAGACAAACGGACAGACATAATCCGTCCATGCAATAAATAGCACGGCGCTGGTAATAATAGCAATTCTTACGCCGTTGACGACGTGGCTGTAGTAATAGCGAATGTTTCTGATGGCGTCCTGGCGCCTTTGACCGTGTGAACTTGCAGTGCTCGTCTGGTACCATCTGTATAATAACAATAATACATAACACTAATAACTTGACTCATAATATAGCGCCATGCACATATAGGCCCTAGTTGATGGCAAATGCGTCGTAACCGTTTCGGATTTCGTATATCAAATGTCCTACAATAATGTTATTATTATTGCACAAACCGAGAAACTTATTTTGCAAATAAACTACAACAATTTATGTCAACACAGTGTCGGCATATTATGCGGCCGTCTGCCTAACTATACACTGAAATGTGCAACTCTAATCATAACCCTGACCTTCTGGCTTTTAATCATATGATATTAAAAATGCCTGGGCTGGAAAATGGTATTACACATAGGTAAGCTGGCAGTATAATCAGTCATATAAACTGAAAAAAATTTAAAGGGAACTAAAACGGGAGAATTTGAAATAAAAAGTAATGTTATGCAAAACATTAAAAATCCAAAAATAGACACTTATAGAAAAGATAAAGGCCTGAAATCAAAAAAAAACAAAAAAAAGAAATAACGAAACTGAAACTGGCGCACCGCGATTAGGCCTACCAGTATTCATTACGAGTTCACGAAAATCGAGAGCCAACAGGTAAACCTAGTGGAAGTAGTGGAGATAGCGCATAAAGGTGTCGACGCCCAGAAAACTGGTTGTACCTGCAGTAGACGGCGAGGTCAACAACGACGAAGTAATCAATGACGTAGTGTTGTTTTCTTCCAGGCCGAATGTTATTTTCGCCCCTCTCTCCAACGATTTCACTGTCTTCCGAACCACGCCATTCGCTGAATTTACCGGTAGGCAACTCGCCGGGCAGATCTGACAACAAAAAATCACCGGTGTAACTTGCAGCAGCCTGTCATTAATTCAGTTTATTTGTAATGCATTATTCGATTGTGACGCTAGTTTTTCGCCAAGTACGTAAACCTAATTAATTCATCAAATAAACTTTTATTAGTTATTTTTTGGTGTTACAGCAACCGCAGTCGCCGTCGCCTAAACGATTTTCGTTTGTCGATAGTTGTCGCTACGGCAAAGAAATTTTCTTGCGACGTTGTTCTTTTCTGACGCATATCGCTGCTTTGATCGACAGAAAAAGCAACGAAATGAACGGTCGGTCGGCAAATCAGAGAAGGGAATGACACGCGATGAATAAAAATCAATTTTTTACATCGAGTGGCGTTTAGCCTGTCTTACCGGATTCATCCATATCGCCAGCTTCTTCCTGTGTGACTGGTTTGACGAGGTGGACAAGGTCGTCGATGTAGACCTTGGTGACGTTAGATGTCTGGGGTAGCGGCCTACCACCAGGCTGGTCTTGGTCCTTGCTATAGTCTGACGCTTTCATAGCTTCCTGCGTCATGAGCGAATACCGCTGGCCGCCCGCATTGAAGCTTCCCATCTGCACGCCAAATATAAAATTCATAAAAAATATATAAATAATTTGATTTTGTTATGCCGTACGTCGTCTGATAGGCAGCATTACGGTTTAATTACGTCCATTACGTCCGTTTTTTTGTGTACTGGCTCATAACTTAAACCATACTTAGCTTGCACTGTTACAGTTCTCACAGTTTTTAGCTGTAGTCGTGCGTCACAAAGCACCGACGCTGCAGCCTAAACAATTTAAGCGTGGTTTAAATTACGATACCGCACTGTCTGAAGTGGTATAGACGCGGACTGCGTCCTCGCTTACGTCCTTTCGCAGTGCGGTATCTAGTAATGGATAGAAGGCGTGGAAAACCAAAGTTGGCACGAAAGTTTTCCAGGACAGGATTAAACGGTATGTCGATTTTCACAAACGGTCAAACGAAAAAGGTCAAACTTCAAGGTCACGAACTTCAAAAACACAAATGACGCACACCTTGCGTATAATCCACGCAAATGTGATTTAATCACTGCTCGCTGCTGGTGTGCTGTGCGTAAAGACTATATTGGCCACGGGTGAATAAACGTTCTCAACTGGAAGGGTTTGAACTCTTTACTGGCCTCAAAACCTAGGATAAGCGGTATTCAGATTACGGACGTACATGTACATGTATAGGCATAGGCTTATCCGTGCGTAGTACATGTACGTCCTTAACGTAAGTCTTTCTTTAGTGCGTCGTATATATGAGACAGACTTACATAGGCGGTGACAGTGCTTCCGTTGTGACGACGTTTACTGACGACAATGCTATCTTGAGTCGACCGGTTCACGTACGCATACAACTCCTCCTGCTCCTGCATATACATGTACGCACAGTCAACGTAATCTGCGTGGAATGAACAGACAGAATAATAGTCATGAAATATAGGAATTTAATGAAATGACAATGCTGGTTAAAAAGTTTCTGGGATGGCATCGCAATATTGTAAATCTTACTGCTCGTATACTCATATTCATTTCGCTGCAAATATACTATAACTATTTCTAATTTTCATCTTGCGAAATATAAAAATGTTGCTGTTTTCTAACTAAGGCTCTGCAAAGCAAAACCACAAAAGATGATTTATTAAAATTTTGCATGTAGACCTAACCGCGTCGAAAATACTTGCAAAAAAATGTCTCCGCTCTAAAATATTTTGCAAACATTTCACTACGTCTATACCAGTTGAAAGATTAAGTTATGTTTTACCTGTCGTTGTTCGTTTGATCCTAACATTATTTTGCTAAAACACAAAACATTTGATGTTACATTTTATACAGGCCTAATCGATGGAAGTAGACCCTGCATTGCAGTCAATCAAACAGGCGAATAGTGTTATAGCAATTACCTGTGCGGAGTCGAGGGTCCATTGAACGAGCTTGCCGTCCTGCGCCGTGTAGTAAGTCGTCAGGTGAGGTAGAATGTCATCATGTCGCTCCAGCTGCAGACTGACGGTCGCCTCACCCAGCACGAAACTCATCGACAGGTGAGGAGCAGCGCCGCCTGTCCATGACGGGCGACTAGCGTCGTCGTCGCTGACGTCATGATCAGTGACGTCATCAGTCAGGTCATCTATGGTGTCATCCCTGATGTCATCGCTGGTGTCATCAACTGTGTCATCACTGCTGTCATCACTGCTGTCATCACTGGAGTCATCCCTGGTGTTGTCCCTGCTGTGACTCTTGGTGTTGTCTTTGGTGTTGTCCCTGGAGACATCGCTTGTGTCATCACTGCTGTGATCCTTGCTGTGATCTCTGGTGCGATCCCTTGTGGAGTCCCTGGAGTCATCACTGGTATTATCACTGGTGTCATCGCTGGTATCATCCTTGCTGTGATCCCTGCTGTGTTCCCTGGTATCATCCCAGGTTGTGTCATCCCAGGTACCGTCACTGACGTTATCGCTGACGTCATTGACGCTATCGCTAAAGTCACCAGTGACGTTATTTTCAACCACTTCTGGCCCTACATTCGTGTCACACAACAGCCATTGCATCAGGGGCGCATGCAATTACACATTCTGAAAGATTGGGAAACCGCATTTCCCCTTTCAATCACAACCTTTTTTTATTTCCCGTCTCCTTTCTTCTCCATTTTTCTTCTTTTTCCTTCCGGTTTTTTCCTTTTCTCACTACAACCCCAGCGAACGCCGCGGATAGTTAGTAGCACTCATAAAACCAAAAATAACCGTTGCAACGGCAAAACCAACTTAAATTTTATAACATGACAATCAGTAGATCTAGGCCTACCCTATATGCCTGAACAACGCAACAAGCATACTGCAAATTTGACTTACAGAAATTTGCTGTTATTTTCAGTCTTATGAAATTTGCTGAAAGGAAAACAAATTACTGAGAACAAATAATTGCTTTATTCGTTGGTTAAACTTGCAATCGAAAGGACTGAAATTGAAAAAAAACAAAAGCGGGTTTTATATCCTATCATTACCTGCGATGCTGCGTGCATTCGACGTTGCCGCGAAACTTGCCAGCAGCGCTAGAATAAGAACGCCTGTTCTCATCTTCGTTCTCTCCCGTGAAGAAACTAAATTCAGCGTAGAAAGTCGGCTGAGACTAATATGTGATAGTCTATGTAAGCCTGTGTACGTTTTCTTCTATCAGCAGAACGGTTGCAGAAATAATTTGTATCCAAGGACGTCACGCAGATTAACGAACGGCAATTTTTCGACCAAAAATATAGCCCCTTAACTGGTTGACTAAATATCTTATCCTATTACCGTACTAGATCCTGAGTTGTCAGTCGAGTGAGTTGCATGGCCGCTGGAGGCTGTTTATATACAGTCTTTGATGAGTTATGAATAGCGTGACGAAGCGCCTGCAGTGACGTGGCCACCGGAATCATCATTCAGTCAATCCTAGCTCTGTCTGCCTGTCTGTCTAAGGGCAGGTAGGCCTAATGCTGCAACAGGTGGAGCAGTGGCGTGCTTAGGCTGAGCATGTAATAACTCTACGCACCACTGCACACGAATGTTACTCTAGAGTTGCAAAGTTATATCTCGTTTACACGATCGAGCAAACATCGAGCAAACGTCGAGCAAACGTATTTAAAATACACGTGCTAATTGCTCGACATCTGCTCAATGTTTGTCAGCATTCATCCAGCTAGCTCGACTAGCTATGGTAATTAGCATGCTAATTAAGAAGGCGGGCGGGTTGCAATTTCACGGCCTATATAACACGTGATCAGCTGTGGGCTAAGCCTAGGCTTTCGTTTGAGCCAGGGGCGGGGTTTCATCAGACCTGCTTGATGTTTGCTCGATGTTTGCTTGATGTCTGCTCAACGTTTGCTTGATGTTTGCTCGATCGTGTAAACTCGGTATTATTGTGACGAATTGCCAGATGTCTCCGGGCCCGTGAAAAAACAACAGTTTAAACATCTCAATGCGCAACTTTTCACTGTGATGTCGCTAATAATAAACAGTTTCTTATCGTTATGGCGCTTATATTATAATAACTTAAAACTTCGTAACCAACGTTGTTGTTCCGTTGGAGTATTACCAAATATACTACATAAAAGCCATAATTGTTATTTCAAAATGTAACTACAGTGGTCCGTTTTTGAGATAATGTCTAAGATTAATTCACAGCACTGCAGTCTACTCTCCCATCCGAAAAAAATCAAATGTGTACCATACAAAAAAAAAAATTTAAAACGCTTTTAAAAGTTTGTGGTAACGTTAGTAGTTTCAGTCTTTTAGTTTCGCACACCGGATACGCCACTGATAGCATGACGTCACGGCTACTGTAAGTCAGTTGGCTCACGACTGGCTGTCTTGTCATCTGTCACAGTGCGCACCACGCATGAGTAGCGATGCGTAATACAGTGATGTGCAGACTTGTCCAGATTCGTAAAAAAATATTAATTTTTTACTAAGTTTTTTTAATAGTGTACTTCTCCGTGCTCAAGTACAGGTCAATCCCAAAAAAATTAAATGTTTCTATTCTGTGGTGTATTCTGTGGCGATAAAGTTAACTGCAATTTTTTTACATCGTTAATTGTTTTCTTAAGTCAAGGTCATCGAAGTTGGCATATCGCTGAAAAGGTCGTCAGCAGTGCTTGTTATGACGAGTGGCAGTCTGTGCCTATCTACAACCGTTCTCGCGCTAGACGAATTAATTGCACTAAAATAACGATTTCGTTGCGGTAAGCCTGTTTGACGCCATAGTTCAAGAGGAATCTTTTAATCTAGCGTCACAAAATCAGGTTGCAAGAAACTAGAAACTGTATGCTATCATAAGATAAACAAGAAGGCTAGCTGTCGCTAAGATAGCCGACCGTAGTGGTTGTCAGTGACCTTCAAGTTATTCCAAGGTCGATGATTTTTATCTCATCTGAAACGGCGTATGCCACTTTCTGTTAGTGATTAATAGTAACCTTGGCCTTGTCTCTCACCGTTTCCGAAATACGGCCACTTATAGCTTAAAATCTTTCATTAAAAACTGCTGCCAATTCGCTGCAAATAGAGACGTGGTTGCTATTGACAGCCTATAGAAAATCACCAGCGCCCTATTTGATAGTATTATCGCCGATCCTCTACGATTTCCTGTTTAGCCACAAAACCACATACCGTAGTGCGTTATGACTCTTCAAAGTTATCCAAGGTCAATGATGAACATGTCTTTTGAAAGCCAATATGCGACTTTTTATTAGTGATAAATAGCAATCTACACGGTGCTTCATAAAAGGACCCCTTTTTGTTTATTTCATAATTTACTCAAATTATGAGCAATTTACATGAAATTTTTATCAGTCGTAGCCGAATAAATACTAATTCGAAATATTAAAACACTTGATGTCTCCAAAGCGTTTGATAGAATGAATCATTTTGCCTTATATCTTAAACTCATGAATAGAAATATACCTAAAAGTTTTCTCGATGTGTTAACTTGTTGGTATGCTAAATGTTTTGCATTTGTTCGTTGGGGTAACGCTGTGTCTAAGCAGTTTCACTTACTCGCAGGTGTGC
>Ga0209671_1003276_pt1 | contig 15453 bp, 9 predicted proteins | sample WorMetHERISLAND2_2_FD_187401 | JGI IMG/M metagenome (GOLD analysis project Ga0209671, IMG submission 187401) | Marine gutless worms symbiont microbial communities from Max Planck institute for Marine Microbiology, Germany - Olavius geniculatus... | ecosystem: Host-associated > Annelida >...
TTTTATGATTATTCTCTAATCTAATTCTCTAAACAAACGTCAATGCCCATCATTTATAAATGACAATGTGACGTCATAAATGAGACCATGGTAAGTGATGTACAATAGTGGCAGTACAACTTCATAATAGTTTTGGTTTTCAGCTGTTAACTGTGTGCTTGCTGAAAAGAACAGTCCTAGAACTTATTGAACGCCCCTCGTATGTATGTAACAAACAACAATAGCCGGATAGTAAATCTCTGCCCATAATAGACAAACAGACAAACATAAAAAGCAGACAAAAAAATCAAACACTGATGGGTTGGAGTACTCTGTACTAGCAGAGTAACACAGCATGGAACAGGTACCAGAAATGGCAACGTGACTGGTCCAGAGACCAGTGCGTGACAGTGGCTCAACTACGAACTGGTAATTCCCCGTTGCTGGCAGACTACCTCCACCGCATCAGGCGCCAAGATTCAGCCACCCATCCTCGTTGCAATGGCAGAGATGAAAAAGTAGAGCATCTAGTGTTTTGCTGCCCAGCCCACAACCGGGCCACGAGGGATACTTGGATGGAAGATAAATTCATGACCAATCCACGATGCCTCTGGCACGGCGATCCACATACCATCACCCCTCCTTCCCTCCCCCGGCCGAAAATGAAAGAGAGAAAGAGCAGAATAACTCACGTGTGGGTTTTGTCGTCAGCTGTACAGACTTGGAGGGAGTCGGCTCAGTAGGCTTAGATACAGTCTTGGAGGGATTTGGGTCAGTAGGCTTGGATTCAGTCCTGGAAAAAGTCAACTCCGGAGGTTTGGAAGCAGGTGCTGCAGGTAATGTTTTACTCGGAGCAGTGATAGATTTCTTTGTTGATTTGTTAAATATATTATCGTCTAAATCATCCATTTCCTGATGTACAGTAACACAGAATTCACCTCGTTATATTAACAAATTATGTTCTTCATAAAATAATACTGCATATTATATTGCATATAATATAAAAGTGAATATTATACTGAATATATTTTTATACAGATCATCACGTAGGTATTGTTGTGCACTAATATATTACCACTACAGCAACATAATAAACAATTTTCAACAACAACATCACAAGAATTAACTGCTAAATAACAGTCCACCTGACTCAAGCTGAAAACCCATGTTAACAGCAATGCATCTCAATCTCATCCAATAGCAGTATTATAGCAATTCATTCAAAGCGTGTTTGAACCATTTCTCGAAGCAGCTGTTCAGGGTCCTCATCTGATGTTTCTGATGTATCGTCATTACTGCCACCAGCAGTCTTTGCCTTCGCCATCAGCGATTCATAGTATGAGTCATCCTTCCTGCATGCATGAAACACATCAGACAGTGATAAAAACTGCAAAAAGGCAAAGTCATGTACTTGCTACAGCGCTTCTTACATCAGCTGGAAGTGGCCAGAAGTGCTTTTGTAAAGTTTGACGTAACAACTGATTGGCATGAGCTAATAAGATCTCAGTGCACTACGTAGCCATCCATTGCCCACATCAGCAAACAACTGGACACGTGGTTTGCAGCAAGCAGACATGCCATCGCCCCAATCAGCCACACTAGGCCTTCACCCCGTAGCCTGTAAGCTACTACTCATTTCCCATCCCACAAAGGGTAGGAGCCTGAGTTGACCTGAGCACACAGTAAGTTAGCAACTTGCTGAAGGTTGCTAGCAAATGACTGGCAGTGAGAATCAAACCATAATCTGAAAGTTACAAGTTGACACCAAGGCACGTAGGTGTAAACAACTTGCTCAGAATTGTCGTAGGCTGGTAACAGAATAGCTGGGAGTTGAACCGGGGACATCTTGGTCTCGAATCCACCACCCTAACGGCTGAGCCACCAAGTTAAGCATGTACTCAACAGACTTTGCCTTTGTAGACAACTAATAAAACTTCATTCAGACAGCTTATGTCTACTATACTGTCTACAGTGAGATAACATGTTGATAACTCATGGGTGTAGTCATGCATGACCAAATAAACAACAATGACTAACTGTTGGCCAGCGTGAAACAAGCAAAAAAAACACTGTCTGAAATGTACACCGTGGGCGATAAAAAACATGGCACTTCACTTTTGTTTATATCTCTCCCAATTATTGACCAATTTTCAAAATGTTTTCACTGGCACACTCTATGGAAAATTTGCAATAATGCTATTGGTAGATGCGTCTCTACACTACCTTGTGAAATATAAATGTAAGCAAAAACTAACGATAATAACAAAAATTTACATAAACGACAAAAAAAACACTTCAAACCAATATTGCGATAAATGATCTGTATGACACTAGACTGTGTTAGACTCACACAGTTTAGTAACATACAGACCATTTACCGCAATGTTGGTCTGAAGCATTTTTTTTCAATTTTACCAAAATGTTTGTTTGTTATTATCACTATACGCATATTTCATTGATATTTCACAAGGTAGTGTAGAGATGTGTTTACGGTCTGGTGAGATATATAATAACCATGTTATTGCAAATTGTCTGCAGAGTGTGCCAGTGAAAGAATTTTAAAAACTGGTCAATAATTGGCAAAGATATAAACAAAAGTAACTGCCACATTTTTTCCAGCCCACCCTGTATAAGTTAATTTATCTCACTAGAGACTATGGTTTAGCACACGCAGTATGTTTCATCTTTACTGTATTAACAAAATACACATACCACTAAACACTACAGCACATAATAAAATAAAACTACTTTTGTTTTTATTTGGCTAACAAGCAACTTTTCAGCAGTTAGATCTACTCTTGACTGAACCTCATCTACAATAAATTGTCTTTTAGCAAGGCCGTAGCTCCTACGCTGAAAGAAATTTACGAAAATGATTAGTAAAACAATGACCAAAAAATTTACAACAAACTCCAAGAATATATACATATATAGCAATGTGTGTTTTATTTCAATGTTAAAAGCATCACAGCTGGGAATTCAGCCTCAGAACAACAAAAACGACAAACATTATAACGCCAACACATAGCAAATAATAACAAAGTATTTGCAATTCCCTATGCTACAAACAAAAGTTCTTAAAATTCCTGGATACAGATCGTGATCTGCATCACCACCAAAAGCTAACTGATAGTTACTCGCACCAAGCGGCCAAGCCCCAGTGATAATAATAGAAAACTGCAATTTCTTATAACTTACCGGTACTTGAAATTTTATAGAAAAAGTTCAACTTTTCTCTGCATTAATTTAACATATATAAGTACTATCTTAACCTTTCAAGAAAAAAAGCAATTAAAAATTCAATTCATAATACGCAATTCACAACATATCATTAACAGTGGATGAAATACTTACTTGGCTGTTTTCTTGCCCGTTGAAACTGCAGCTGGAGTTGTTTTGCTCAATGCTGCTGAAATGGATCCAGACGGCTTGCCTGGCAGTAAAACCACATCTCAGCTCTGCAGACGTTTGTATGCCTAATATAATGTCCAATTACAGACTAAAAAATCCTGTATTCTCATTTCTCATGTCTGTCGATCTGTCAGTGTATTTAAGATACTGTCTGATTTTTTAAACAAATATCTAAACCTTGGCACACAATGCCAACATTAGAAGACACTTTGTGAATCTCAAGTATAGTATACAAAGCATTTATTACAGACATTATGAATGAATTAGAGCTACAAAAGTTTCATATATAATAACTGCCAACACAACTAAAAGACATGTTTTATTCTAAAATATCCAACACTGATGCTGCTGACCGAACAGTATGAGAAATATTGTAATTCAGCAAATTTCAATAAGATTTACATATGGACAACCATGCTTAACGTCACATCTACATGCACAACAACAGTGATGTACAGACCAAAAAAATTTCAGCAAAATCAAACACGACACTAGACCTTAGTTACACGTAAATGAAAATTATAGCTAAAACATATATTCTGCACATTTAATTCTGCTGCAATTTCTGATATTTGTTCAATTTGGTCAGCATGATAAAATGACACATGAACACATAAATATATGTTCACAAAAACTATAGAATTATATAGCAAATCAATATTTACAAAAGATACCAACCATCAGCTAACAAAATGTCAAGTGCATCATCATTAAAATCTGCAACATAAAACAGCATCACACTGAATCTAATTATATATGCGTGCATAAAACAAATAAATTACAAATCTGCTCCCGTATTTACAGCTGCTGCATAAAACAAAGTTCACATGTAAAAAATATGACAACATTATGGGTAATTACACAGCTGTGCTTCAACAAATAAATTTTAAGTCTTCTACTAGATGAAGACATAACAGTACACCAAAACAGTCATGCAAATATCAGTTGTTGTTCACAAGCAGTATAAAAATAGTTGCAAGTTAGCACTTAGCCATGACTAGAAGGCTCTTGTGAGAGTACATATCTCTGCCAAATGAATTTTCACAAAGTAGACAAAGTATTAATTTAATAGCATTCTGTAAATATCTAAGTCAAAATAACAAGATTAAATAAAATTCTTCATTTCTCAACTCTAATAACTATGACTATAGTGATCTCACAGCACGCGTTACTGCTGGCGACGTCACAGACAATACACAGTCTGCTTGTGATGTGATGACATCATTGTGATTGACATCACTATGTAGCAGTGCCATGGCATGAATCGCATGATGTCACAATAGCAATGATGTTATGCACTCTAAGTCACTAGGATTTTTCAACCTTGTTGCTGCAGCAGAACCCTACGTAAGTGTCAAAATCACTCATGGAACCTCATGCAATAATCCGTGAATCGAGCGGCATAGGCGAAGTGGAAGTTTCAGAGTGTCTGGGGTCTGATGTTTCCAGTGGAGTCAAGAGGCAGAAAACCTATGTGGGTCTGGGGGCAAAACCTCCAGAAACTGCTGATAAAACAACGGGTAAATAAACTGTTAAATTTGACCGTAATAGAAATGTATTAGCAATGTAATAGCAATGTATTTTTTGTCACCAGTCAACAGCAGTACGTTATTGTATTAAGCCAAAAACACCCTGGGGGTGGTCACCAACGGCCGTTTAGCCCCCTTCTACCAACCAAAAATATATCATCAAATCTTTTACGTTGTACATATCAAGCTCTTGAGCAGTTCAGGGGGTCTGGACCCCACAGCTAGCTACGCTGCTGCAAGAAACTTTTTTTATATCTACCAAGCAAACATTTCAGGAATTGAAATTTTTTCAATACATAAACAAACGATTTGTTGACCCTAACACTGATACATTAGTGTTCACTGCTCAATGCAAATATGTTAAGATTCTTAACAGTTCAAGAAAAATATTCAACACTGTATGTAAACAAATAAAAGCGCTAATTTCGAACTAAGTATTTGGTGCTTATTACTCCTATAGCATGGTCTGGCGTAATTTTGCACGCTAGGCTATTTTTGTCTTTTTACCGACCCGCCACAGAACCCTTGGCAGATACTAGCATAACCCTTGTGTTCTGCAGAAGCTTGGTTGAAAATCACTGCACTAGGATGTGCACAGATGAACAACACATGCAGATAATGTGAATATTTAACCTCTGCTAGTTTACTATATTCACTCTGGTGGAGATAAAAAGACACTAACAAAGTTTTTCGAGTGACAACTTGAGTGCAGAGCCTCCACAATGCCACATGCAGCTATTTTTATCTGTTTAACATATAAAAAATCACATTTTCATTTGCTTAAGCACTCTAAAGTAGTTTTGTTTCAACCATGCAACAGTGGACATTTTTACTTTCTATAGAAATTTTCTCACAGATATTGGCAAAACACTGATATGAAGATATTAGATGCAAAAATATGCTGTTGCCGGTGCCACTGCTGCACTATTATCAAATTACAAGTGCTGATTTTGTACAAGAAGCTAATTGCCAACTTGATACACTTTTAGCATGTTTGCAGCAAAAACTTTTTAGAAAACAGATACCACAATTTTAAACAATTGTTTACTTGCAATATAACACAATGCATTCACTCCACCATCTATCATACTATCTATAATACACAATTTACAAAAAAAAGTATTTTTTAAAAATTAATTTTTGATCTTTGTAACATAACAAAATCTACTGCATAGATATCAATGTAAAGTAGTATTGTTCTACATACCTACTAAAGTTTTCTGAAAACAAAAACACAAACACAGAAATTGATAATGAATATTCATAAAAATGCATAACATTTCAATACCTATGCAATGCATAAACTACATCCTTTGTGAATAAAAATGTAAACAATAAAGCATATCCGACATGTAAAAGCTTGACAAGAATTTACCTAAATTCTAAACGAAAGCACAATTTTCATCTGAAAGCAATACACTGAACCTGTCACTGCTTCTCAAATTTGGTGTTGGTTACTGTAGCTAGTCATTTTAGCATTTTTCTCACAAAATTAATATTTATTGTGGTCACTAAACAGAATGCAATCTAATTTACTTTTAATAATACAATGCAAATTTCAGATCTAACAGATCTATTTCAAATCTAACAATATCTCCTATCTAATGCTAACTTTTCAGAATCCAATAAAAATTTTTAGGGACAGCATGGATGGTCTTTTTTAAAGAACTGGTGAAACTGAAAGCACAAAATTTTTAAAGGCCTTATTGGCAATACCTAAACCAATACTTCAGAAGCATTGCCAATGCAACCGCCATCAGTACCAGTACTGTGATATTGATAATAGTGTCAATGAAGCTTGGATTCCTCATCTGCTCACTGACTTTTCAGTTCTCCACCCTTGCATCGAGTTTAAATCGCTTCTCTAGCATGTCATTCAGCTCGGTTGCCATTCTACGAAATATCTCTTCATAGCGTTCATGGCTCCTCTTCTCTTCTTCCAACATCACAGCATCCATCTTTGCCCTGCTTTCACACAGCTCCTGCAACTCGCCAGTCAGCGAGTTGATGCATGGTGATTTCAGATGCAAATCGAATAACTTCTTGTCCCGCAACGTGCAATACTAATAAAGAATACATGAAAAAAAATTAATTTCCATATTTCAGGTATGAGTCATGTAACTATGGTGCTCAAGGTGGTACTTAATACAGCCACCCCACCCAGCCTGTTGCAAAAGTCCATCAGCCCGATGTTAGAAATAGTGATATGAAAATTGAGATTAGAAACAGGGAAAGAATTGAAGTTGCTGTTGTAGTAACAGCAGAAAATAATTATGTTCATAAAATGGTAAACTTTTGTGACACCGGAGCCAAAGAAAACAAGGTCCTTGATGAGCCCCGGTATTTCTGACACCGACAGTCAATTATAAACAAAGTTACTACAACAATCTTGCTACATACACTGGCCATAGTGTTGAATGCTGCAGATTCGTCACCGTCAGCTTCACCTTCCACGTAAAGTGCAGATCCTTTCGGAAATATGGCACTGTAATGCACGGCAATGCATACAAGTATAAAAGTTGCAAACATTTAGGATAAGCAACGATATCTTAATGAGCACTGAGTAGCTGTAACCTCATAAGACAGAAAATTGGGCATAGCATCCAACTCGTTACCCATGGTAGGCTTACAAGCTGACTTCCAGTTATTGCTGCGGCAAGACAAGGGAATGTTATAAAGACTAAAATATAATAAAATAACGCAAATTCTTATTCAACTTCGTTATTGTTTACATTAGCACCGAGTATCTAACGTACAGGATAAGCTGGTGCACTGCTCAGCTCTCCTATAAGCAAGTAAAATAAGTAACGGGCAACCCAGCTTTCGCTTTATCACATCACGATTCACGAATTCCACGTATCACGATCTCGAAGATTAAATTATCGGTTTGCCCATAAAAGTGAAAAAAAATTACATAATTTCGATGTGCAGTAAGTTATGCAGTTGATGACAGGGACTATAATGATCAACTGTTGTTCGATTGTCAATCACAACAAGCTGTCGCTAGGGACGACGCACTACCGCCTATGTAGTTCCTGTTGCAGTACTAACTTTCAAGGTCATCTAAGGTCGATGATTTTCATCTCATCTGAAAGAGTGAGCACGAATCAATAGTAACCTAGGCTCTTATCTCGCACCATTTATCCACAATACATCCGTGACAGCCCCGTCCTCCAATAGACAGCAAGATCACATTGATGACTGTCTGAAGGATAACAGGAAAGATTATTAGAATTACCATTATGTTAACTACATATGCACGCGTATAATGGAGTTCTTACAATTTTAGGTTGACCTCATTTTTGTATTTCGTGTGTCTGTAAAAGTTAACCTTTATGCTTATTGTAAAGTTTAAACTTACCGTTCCATTATTGTGTTTGTGTGCATTTTGCCTGAAAAGGTCGTCCCCGAAATGACCTATACTGTGTCAGGCGGGACGTTAAACCCCACTCACTCACTCACTCACTCAGACATCCGTGACATACGGACACGACAACTCGTAACACACATGCCTACAGCTATGCACATCAAAAATTTTTTGAAATTAATAACTTTTGCCAAAAACCAACCATGCTTCACAATTTCTTATTGTTATACCTCAAAGCAAAATACCTGCACACAATTGGGCCAAATTGCGTAATTTGACATTAACAAATAAGCACTGTGGCCTGCGCGACCACACAACATTGAAAACATCAAATAATTTTTGTTTAAATGACTTTTATTTAAATTCTTTGTTTTCGTTTTGAGGTATAGCAAAACAGAGACTGGCATCATCGATCATCGTTGAAAAATTGTATCCCCTTCGTTCGTAAAATGTTGCCCTCAATCTTCGATCTTGAGGCAATATTTTACAAACTTCAGAGATAAAAATTTTCAACTATGACCTCGATGCTAGTCATTATTTGTAGAGTCACATCTAGCAGTTTACTTGTAATGAAGTAATCGTTAAATATACCACTACATCTCATAACTGTTATAGTTATGTACAATCTTGTTAATAGAACTGCTCAGTGATAGAAAAAGAAAGTTTTTGAAAAAAGTTTTTAAGGTTTTTTTTAAATTTTCTGTAATATTATTAGTGACATGACATAATTCTGCGTTATGGTATATAAGTAAATAAAAGAGTACACTTTAAACGAATATGTCTAAGCCACAAATGTCATGCTGGTTCTAACTGCAGCTACAGTATGCACGGCGCGGGCCTGCACAAAACGTCTCGACGAGACGCAATGGCCCGAGACCCGAGATGAGACCTACTGGGCTGAGACCGAGACATATTGCTTCGAGACCAAGACGAGACCCGAGACGCATCGGTCTGAGACCGAGACGTTGAGGATTTTGTCTGAGATGAGACTGAGACGAGACGTTAGTACGTCTCGAGACCATCTTGAGACCGAGACGTCTCAACCGAGACCACATCCCTGGATTTCATTACAAGCCAATGTGCCAAGTTGACCTGAGTAATAATCTTGCACTAAGCAGTTCTCTCATATCCGAGCATCAGTCAGTTTGGGCCAATAGGGCAATTTTTAACATCTTTCATTAGTAACTGTATGACTAACACTGCTTAATGAAAAAAAACATTTTAATGACAAAACATTTCACTTCTACTGGAAAAAATTATGGTACTTCATAACACAGAACGAAACATTCCTAAGTATAAACCATAATCACAAAATTGCACAATTCATTGGTGACATCAGTACGACTATATAACTATTTCTCAGAGCCAAATACTAGTTACAATTTGTCATAATACATATACGAAAATGCAACCAATGAGACAAGAAAAACAATGCAATGCCATAACACACCACAACAATTACAATATAGGATTATAGCAACAACACAACCTGCCATATGCATCTTGTCTCAGAAAAAAAACAGTCAAAATTGTTTTTGTCATAACTTTGTCAAATTTTTACTAACTTTAATAATTTTTGGCACGTTGATGGCTAAGACAACAAAATTATGTAAGCTGCACTCATTTTCCACCCCACCTACTTTATGTCAATGCACTATCATGTGAAACATAGATGCTCCACGTTGTTGCATAATGCCGAGTTGTTGTCTGAAAGTGAATGCTGTAACGAGTTAATTAGACACAAAATACACTAAAATGTGAATTATTTAACAGAATTATAAGTTTCTATAACAACTTGATTGCAAATTAGAATTTATGCCAAAGTGTGCTCCACATACAAAGACGCAATGGCTTAGATGCAACGACAATGGCTGATAGCAGAATCAATGATCGACTGATCAAATGCATTCACTCATCGATTAGACATGTTTTAAGCTCATCAGCCAGCTATTTTGTTGTCTGCTGTTTTCAGCATAAAATACTTAATACCTCAAAATTATTAAACCATGTTGAACCCTCTGTCGAATTTATGATGCAAAAGTGAGCGATCTGATACAAATAATCGCTGGGTAATGTAACAATATGGAGCATCTATGTTTCACATGGTAGTGTGTTGACATAAATTAGGTGAGGTGGTAAATGTGTGCACTGTACATAATAATATCGTCTAGGCCATCGTTATACCAAAAATTGTCAAAGTTGGTGAAAATTTGACAAAGTTATGCCAAAAACAATTTTGACTGTTTTTTGAGACACAGTGTACAATGTACCTCAAAGAAAACATCACACTTTGTCATTTCCATATATTCACTAAAAATTAACAAATTTTCAAAATACTTTCACAAAGAATTTTTAAAATTAGTTCACATTTGGTGAAGATATGGAAATGACAGTGTGACAATTTTGTTGAAATACAGTGCAAATCTTTGTTATAGCCACTCACAAAAAGTTATAACCCAAAAAAGTTTAAGAAACTAATATAAGTTCCACATCAGTAAGGTTCATCATACGAATGCATAAAAAGAAACTATAACCAGAAATAAGTTTTCAAAACTTATACAGCATAAATTCTCCATCAGTAATGTTACAGCTACCAATGCCTAAAAGGCTACAAAAAAAGTCGTACAAAAGTCCATAGCTGTAAATCACATTATCTGATTAATCTCTCATTCAACTATTTTACTATATACTTTATCAAGTGCATCATGCACATTACAAAATTGACAGGTATCTGCATAGAAGACCTGTGTTCTAGCAAACAGCCTGCATAGTAACCAACTCAGTCAAATACTCAGTCAAATAGGCTAAGCTGTTCCAAACCGTGGTCAGCCACCTTGTTGTGGTGGTGGGGGGTTTGCACCGATGACCCTAAAATCTGGACTTTGGAGGCGAGGAGCTGACTAAGCGCTGACCAAACGTGACAGCAGATTGCTGCACGTTACCAGTGCTTTTGTGCTGGTTTCGGCTCCACAGCCGACTATGGCTTCACAGCCATCTATTTACGACTTTACAGCCGTCTGTTTACGGCTTCATAGCCGTCTACGGCTTTATAGCCGCTACCTGTAACCTTGTGGTTACATTCAGGGATGCGCATTGGGCCGAGCTGATATGGCCTCAGCGCTGGGCAGGTGTAAGAGCCTGCCCTCCCCGGAGGTAAGGTAAGGTAAAGTAAGGCTAAGCTGTTCTCAATCAAACACAACTTAGATAAAAATGTTCAAATTTTCAAGATTGCCCAATAGCTGCACAAGAGCATGGAAAGATCAATGGATGTCTGATCAGTTTCATGTAATATGTTTCATGTTATATAACACACTCTTGACGATGAAAATTAAGCTGGCCTACAGCTGAGCAAAATAATGGTCCAAAAAATGGGTCAGGCTAAATAATACGGAGGTATGCCCATGCTGCATTGTTTAGCACACGACACTAGCAAAATTCTTGTGCTCAAACAAATGGAGATACATTCCTACAACACACAGTTGACGAATGTAATGAACAAAAACACTTAACTAACAAACACAAAAATGAGCATGAAAAATGAATTAGTGGCATCGTGGGTCAAAAAAGTAGGAAGGGCAGAAAGTTGCAATGTCTGACAGAGAGCTACAGATTTCGGACAGATGAAGTCACAGGTCATCAAAATTCCAATTCTGCCCCAAAGTTTCCCCAAAATTGGAGAATTGGTACCAGTACTTTGGTGGACAGAAATTTCCCAACAAGAAGAGTTTTACAACAGATTAAAATTGGCCCATTGCCACAGCACAGTCGCACAACGGAAACCATCGACAATGCTAACTGAGCTGTGTTTCAGCAGAAAGCGGTTTCTTCTTTAACTTTTTACGTGATTTGACACCTAGTGTAAGACTGTCTGAAGTTCTTGCATCTACTGGTATTTTTCCACAAACTGTCACATCAGATGTGGTACCAGAATCAGATCCTATGCGATAAACTTTTATATGCACAGCTGATGAATGACGACTCCTGGTTTTTGCTTCGTGGTGATCATCAACGGGAATATAATCGTCAATTAGGTCGATGGTTGACGTATTTGCAGACACCTCCAGTGGAGCAACAGATCCGACACTCGACACCTTGAGCTGCAATGCAACGTTAACTGCTCTGTCCACAGCCGCACCAAGACCATGCACGTATATGGCGTCATACTTGCCACATTCCAGTAATTTGTGACACCTGTAAATTGCAGTACATCAAAAAACGTTTATCACAAATAAAAAAAATTAAAACGCATACATAATCACAAAACTTTAAAACTAGTTAATGATTAGAAATTCTTACCATAAGTATGTTTAATCAGTTTTAATCAGTTATCGAACAAATAAAAATTATAGCGATAAACAGAACGTGAGCAACAACTACTGCAAATGGTACTGCTGCTATTACAAGTCACTTCATAACAGAAAAAAAACTGCGGCAACAGTCAACAATTTCTTTGGTTACAGAATAGAGTAGTGATGCCGTAGGGCCTTGCCTTGCAAGTTGAGCTCTGAAGTCAGTTTTTCTGCTGATGTAAACATCGTTAGGGCGTTTCGGTAACCTTCGTGGCAATCTTTTTCTAAGCACATATTCTTCTAAATCACATTTCGGGATATCAACTGTAGCTGCCGAAGTTTTATCCTCTTTCGTTTCCATATTGAATTCACACCCTTATTATCGCCCACTGAAAAAGAATATTTATTCAAGAACGCAGGTAGTGAGATTTCAATTTCATTTTTTACAATGGAAATATTCGATCACTTGTGCATAACTATCAGTATTATTTAAAAACATAATAAACACAAAAAGCGTCTTTGTTAATTTATCTAATTTTGTTGTATTTTATATAATTAATTAACAGATGACAACCAAATTTTTGTTAATAAATTATTAGCTAGTTCATTCACTATTTTAACTTAACTCAACAGGAGTACGATCCAGAAAAATGTAAACAAATGAAATGGAAGTTATAATAATGTAATTTAATTTGTACACAGGTTTTACTGATATGACAGGTCGCGACTTAAGGTTTGTGATGTTGTAGCTAATGTCTGGTTGTGTTTTCGTTCACTTAGTTTGTGAATATGCTAACACACGCTGATCCGATAGGCAGAGCATGACATTGTACTCCCTGAAGTATTTTGAGCATATACAAACCAGTGTGTTTAGCATATGTATGCTGAATTTGATGTACGTCATGAGAGATATCTGCTGGAGCAAAACAACAGTACTTATGTATAATCTGTATTTATTTGCAGTGGTTGGGAGCTTCGTGAGCAGTTTCAGTGGCGCCATTCGCTGGATGTTGCTAGTGCACTGCCGCAGAGAGGTGGAATCAAGGACTATGCTCCTGATGGATCTTGGCTGCAGGCGAGAAAGCTGGAAAATTTTTACAGTGAACGACTCAGCATCTTGCAAGAAGAGAGAGTTCACACAAAGTGTGTTCTTGTTCTATACATTTTACAGTTTGTACTGTTTACCGGTTTGAATATCCATAAAAAACTAGGATTTTTACGCATTGTTTTTGTGCATTAATTATTATTTTTCACTGCTGCTTTTATTTTTACATGCGATAGCAGAATGCATCGCGTGTCTTAGCCATCGTCTAGGCATTCGTCCATCTGTCTGTCTGTCACACTGTCTGTATCAAAACAGTGCAAGCTTAGGATCATGAAATTTTCACTATGTGCTGCCCCAAGGACTCTAGTTTTTAGTGACAAAATTTCGTGCTCCTGGGTAAAGGGGTTTTCCTCGAACAAGGGTGTCAAAGAGGGGTACCCCCTTAAAAAGACGTTATTATGCAACTATTGGCTCTTACAGTGTGAAAACGGTTGCAGATAGGTACAGACATGCTGCTTACCGTAACACGCACTGGTGACAGATTTATCAACATCGATGACTTTGAATGACCTCGAACCTCCGAATAAGGGTTTTTTAATGAATTTTTCGCAGTTTTTGGATGCAGCGCACATTTCATCACTGAATTGCGACGAAATGGCTAGAGATAGACCGAGACAACCTGCACATCAAATTTTTAGCATTAAACGTAGATTTTAGTAGTTTCAAGTCCCAACCCCCTAGGTTCAAGGAGGCCGGTGCAGCAGACAGCTGCAAAGACAGCTACCCTCCTAAAAAGTGGTTATTTTACCACAATTATCTTGTGTAGCATGAAAATGGTTGCAGATAGGCACAGACATGCTGCATATCATAACAAGCACTGGCGATGTGCTTTTTAGATTTGTTAACATCGATGACCTTGAATGACCTTGAACCCCCAACAAACTGGGTTTTGCTGAATTTTTTTAGCAATTTTTGTCTGCAGCGCACATTTCAAAAGTAAATTGCGACAAAATGATTAGAGATACAGCGGGTGGCCAAAAGTGTGTCATAATGCGATGACGATGCCAGAAAGTCGTGAAGCGCATCGCAATTGAAATAAGTAAAATGTTGAACCTGAGCGAATCTATAGCTGATTTATACCTATGGTCATGAAGTTTTAACTATGTAAAATGCATTGCGTCATTCATGATGTCATTTTAATCGAAAATTTTGACAAACAAAGCGATTGAAGTGCAGTCGATACGGCAGGCAAAGAACTGACAAGGGAACAAAAGAAAATTATTATAAAATTTGGTAATAGCAATTCCAACCAAGGATTCATTTCGAATACATTAAACGTAAGACAGGCTTGCGTACGGAAGTTTCTGAAGTGATGGAAATGTTGACAAAGGGTAGAAAAGTGGCTTCATACTGGCAGACTACCGAATCTGATTGAAAGAACGACTGGAGAATAATTTGTCATGTTGAAGCGCACAGAAAAAAGACATCGGCTAAAATTATAAACTGTGTAAATGATATGCTGACTCAACGATTATCACCACGTACGGTATGGTGTCGTTTGCATTCCTGTGGTTTAACCAGACGGAAAATTTGGATGCAAACTGTAACAAGCAGGGTGAATTAACCTTGCCATGTGTTTTGGTGTAGACAGAAGCTGAGCTGGAAAGCAGATAACGGGAAATCAGTTGAATTTATAGACAAACCTCAGGTAGTAATAGGACAGGATAGAAAAGTCAAGGCTATGTTTGGAGAAGGCTACACGAAGTCTGGAATCTTGAATGTCTTGAGAGGCAGCAACAGCCAAAATATATCACCATGTTCTGGAGTTGTATT
>Ga0209671_1003277_pt1 | contig 15453 bp, 11 predicted proteins | sample WorMetHERISLAND2_2_FD_187401 | JGI IMG/M metagenome (GOLD analysis project Ga0209671, IMG submission 187401) | Marine gutless worms symbiont microbial communities from Max Planck institute for Marine Microbiology, Germany - Olavius geniculatus... | ecosystem: Host-associated > Annelida >...
AGACTACAAGGACACGTAACAATAAGCCTAAACAGTGAAGTCACGTAATAGTAGTCAGTGCAATGAGACGTTGTTAGTCATGACTGTAAGACCAGGCATAATCATCAATGCTCCGTTACAAACAGCGCGTCGTGAGTCAGAAAGTTGGGGCAAACATGAAGTTGCAATTTTCCCACAGACAGCTATACAAATTTCCAACAGGTGCTTAAAATTTCAATTTTGGTCTTATACTCTGCCCAAATAGAAACTTTGAGCCCCAAATTTTGTATTTTTAAATGACAAATTTTTAACAAAAAAGCATTTCCTCCGATAGCTTAAAATTTAGTAAAATTTAGCTATGCATAGCATTGGCAGACAAAAAACAGATTAAAAAATGATGTTGTTGCATAAAAACACATGCATATCTGACGTCGCTTCTTGCGCAAGTTTTTCTGATACATTATTATTTTGCATGAGAAAGAGCACATCTACGATATTCCGTGCAATAAACTTGCAGGCACGTGATCAATACAGAGATCGGTCGGCTGCGTTTGTTGTAGAAAAAAAATTTGTACGAAAAAAACTGAATCTGATACAAGAAACGCGTTCAGAAAATTTGCCCCCGCCAATTCACTGTTAACGCCTGAAATGCTCAGCAAGTAGACGGACGGCCGCATATCATGCCGGCACTCGGCGTTGTCATGTTTTTGTTCCAACGTTATTCGTTATTCTCATTATTCACCGTTGTGCTACCTTTCCTGGCCGGGGCTGGACACACACTGGCATACCAAAACAGATACGGCGTCGACCTGACTATCAGAGGCCGCGTAATTAGAAGTATACAGCCTCACGGAGCCGCGCCGACTTGACTCGCATGCCAGCTTAATCGTGTTTAAGCTCATCGCATTTGCAGTTCAAAGCGCCACAAAGAAATGAGCTCCATGCAACGGATGTTGCCGTCTGTGCGAAAATCTTTCTTCGGATTTTCTTTGCTGCAGATCCTTTGCACTATCTCGTAAGTTTTTCTGCTTTTCCAAGCTTCTAAATTGTCATTACATGTAGTTTTTTATTTCATGTTTTTTCTTTTCATTGCGCCGTATGCGTACTGCAAAATACTGTATTGCTACAGTAAGTCTGTCGGTCTGAAACGTTGATATACAGCGGTCACATAAATCGGATTACTTGGAAAGTACTTACACAAATACTTAGCTTGACTCATTCGTGCATAGCGTCCCCAATAATAAGACACCTACTTAAACGGCAAATCATAAAATAATTCAGGCACTAATGGGTTAGAATGCATGATGTTCCTCGAAGTCCAACAATGGCGACATAATGCTGGCATCCGTAAATGTCGAAAAATACAACAAATACGACGTTGTCACCAGCGCAACGTATCACTTGATTTATTTCGAAATTTGTTTAGAATTGCACGAGGGGGGAGGCTCAAATGGCCGACAATCGGGACCGAAGGCCCGAGAGCTGGGGCTTGGAAGGGGCAGCGAGTCCCTAGATAGTGTGAGGAAGCGCCGTTAGCCCCCCCCGGCGGAATCCGAAAAGTAGAGCACAGAAAACGCATCTGGTGAGGCAAATATTGTTTAGTTTCACTCCACAAATATGCGTTCAAACCTGCAGATGCAGATTTATTCAGAACTGCACATTTGCATACTAAAAGTCACAGCTACGACAGCAGGCGTTCTTGTTCTTAAAATTACCGGTGTCAGAGTAAGCTGATTGTCTATAGGTTGATAGTGACTGCAACGCAAAATAAAGCTAAGAAGAAAAGTCGGGCCAAAGACGTGTGTATACGTATGTGTGTCTGAAGACTTACACTGCAGACGTTAATCCATCATCGTCGCTGGTGGTCGGCGGCGGATGACTGGAGCCGGTGCCCGGAGGAGGAAGGATTGTGACGCCCCACTCGGCCGACGTCGAGATGATGTGCCACTCGCCGTTGACGCGGAAGTCGTGTGTCGAGATGACGCGCGACGCATTGGTGATGTTCATGCGAGTGCTGTGGTAGGAGTAGGCGCCGATCAGCATCGGACAGCGCTGAGAATCGAACGGGAAGTATGCGATGTCGATGTCGCACGTCGTCCGGAAGATGCCGCCTGGTTCCCAGTGCAACAGACCGTCCGAGTGCAGCAGCACACGGATCCGGTCGAAATCAGGCATCAGTTCGTCGGCCCTGCATCCACGCGCAAACATCGCAAGTCCCAAAGGCCAAAGTCACTAAGCACTTACTCACAGCCAGTGATGGCGAAAAGTTGACTGAAAAACTCACAGCTAATATTTCCGGTATTTTTTTTCAATTAAACCACCAGTTTAACTATAGAATAAATGCAGTTTAAATGTAAAACATTACTTACTAACTCAGAAATTTAACTACAAAATATTAGTTGATTGCAAATTTTCTTACCTAAAGGTATGTTAAAACATTGTTTATATTGTTATAATTGTTAATAATTATGGACCGTGGACAACAGTCTACACTTGTGGTGCACGTGAGCTTCTGAATGCTCACGCAGTGAAGGTATCGTTTAGTCTAATCTGTAAATAAATTTACAAAAGTTTTACTTTTAGCTCTCAGTAATACAGAAACTGCTGGCAAACTGTAAAACGCTTCAGAAAGTTTAATTACTAGCTAAACGTTTTTGAGATAGTTGAAAAAATCATTTAACTAAATGCTAACTTGATATTTTTTTAGTTAAAACACCTAAAAATTACAGTAAACAAAGGAATATTTCAGTACAATAAGTGGACCACAAGTGACACCATTTTATTACATCAATACAGTGTCATATAAATTGCGAAACATTAGATATTTTATACTGTTTTAACAATGTTAACATTTGTTTTTAACTATTCGCAGTTTAATATGCTCATTTGTTTAACAATATTATTATAATAATTGTGTCAGAAACCCGGTATTTTCTCATATACAGATTGTGAATCAAACAGCGTTCGTCGTTAGCTAATCTAACCATCTTGACGAAATTACAATTTATTCGCATAAAAAACGTGTTCATTTGTTTACATTGGCAGAAATCCACGTTCTAATTAGTTACCTATTCACATAGTTGTTTACAAATCTCAGTGCTGGGAGTAAGTAAGTATGTAAGAAGAACGTAAATTTATATAGAGCAATAGCTAAACTTATTTAACTTAACTGATAAATAACGCATTTTAAAATTTAGACCCGACCCGACCCGCGGATCGACCCGACCCGTGTCTATCCCTGCGGCAGACGATGTGTGAATGAACACAAATTGCAAGTACGAGCGTATCTAGCAGGACAGGGGACTCAGTGACAGAGGGGGGAGGTAACTTTTTGAGTTTACTTTTTGACCCACTCTGCAGACATTTATAATCTCACCCGTTCATGACAGCCAGCTCCGGCAGCCAAAGCCGATCCGCCTTAACGATGATGTTTGACAAGTTTCCAAACTGCTCCGGATCCCAAGTCAGTCGTTCATCGGTCCATTCCTGAATATATTCATCAGTTTTTTATTCACTTACCGCACTGCTCATTTAATCGCACCAGGCTGTGTAGGTAAAAAAAACCAACTAGTATCGTATACAAAAATGTTAAAAGCAAAATTCTGAACTTTAAATTTTAACGAAATAAGCATACGAGTATTAGTAACAAGTATAATTGCACGAACGAAACTTGCAAAAATCCATGGAGCAAAAAATACATTAAAAATGTGTCGAATGTAGCTTATGCTTTAAACACACAAAATTAATCGCGTAGAATTTTTTTGTGTTTTGTCTAATTGTTGTAACTTACATTATATTATTGTAATCATTGATATTGTAATGAACAAACATAAAATTATGGCGGAAAACGTTTTACCGCAATGACGAGACCAGTTGTTGTCAGAACTTGACTTCGTTCGTCCTGTCCAAACAGGAAACATTGATTTAGCGCATAATTAAAATAAGCTAATAATCTAATAAACAATCTATTAATCTGTAAAGGCATTTCGGGACCTGTCGTCCTCTATCACTATTAGTCAGTTACGTGCAAAGCCAAGCAGGTAATTCTGTTAACGTTATTATTGTTTTTCGTTCTCATTCTCAACCAGTGAGTTCATAAACTAAGCTTCTCCTAGAAAATTCTAAAGTAACTGCAAAACTGCACGCCAGGCAAATAAAGGGTTTATGACAAAAACCGTTTGGAATCTAATTTCATTAAAAAGTATACAAAGTTTGAGCTGCCTTAGTATATAACTGTCGTGCGTAAAAATATCACAGGCAAAGAGTTCTTGCATATTGTTGTTTTGCCGGTGATTTATTTAGGTACACGCGTTTTGTAACTGCCGGCAAATAAGCAAACGTTGCTTGAAGAGAAATTCGTCGACAGAACGTACGTTCGTGCATTAGAGCGGGGCGCATTAGCAAGAAGCGACGGAACGGCGAGCGGTGACGTCACTAGTCACTGGCCACACACGTAGACACCCACTGACGACGACGACGTGACGTCAATTGCAGACGTCACGCAGCAGTCATCTGCTTGCTACATGCCGCCCGCTAAGCCTTCTTGCGGCTCACCGGCCACCAATGACGTTTTTACGATCTTCCGTTCGACCTCGAATTTCGGTAAACCGATTTACTGACCGGACCAGACACACGGAGGGAGGCTTTGCTGCGTGTCCTCGTCGAGAACTACACGAATGAATATGATCTTCGTCCGGCCATCTCGCGCCATTTATCCTGCTCGTCTGTTCGCAACTGAACTGGTCGTATCGAACTGTATGACATCTTGCACGGTGATACGCCACCCTGTGTATGGTCACCTAGGGCGGTTTCTTGGGGGTGGGTCTCCTTCATGTAGTAAAGGTAGAGGTTAGTTGAAACCGAGTATCAGTTGATGAGAATACTCAAAATTTAAAGATCTCCGTTCAAACTGCTACAGTTAAAACGTTCATAACATCGAACATCTAGAATTTGGGCTATCTGCTCATCATAACTAGGCCTAATTAACAGCAGCAACACGAGTTAACATTCCTAGTCCTGCCATCCAAGGTGTCCGCACACAAGGAACAATAGATACTACCCAAGGTGCCCGAGCCCGTATCGCACAGAGCAAGAAGCACTAAGTCAAACCAATGACGCATGTCCGGATGTTTGACGACCACCAACGTTGCACCATTAACTATTCTATGCCGTCTGCTCCGCAGCTTTTGCTCCCGGCGTGTGTATGTGGCACCATTTCACTCAACCGTGCACTGTTACTGCTCTCTGATGACCGATCGCCAAACGAATTCTTCTGCATAAGGAGCGTCCGGTCCACTGGCGCTCGTTCTCTGTGATTGAGTGTGTAAGCAGAAGTAACTCATACTTGACCATAAATCTGACGCAAACTCTAACTTTAATCCTACCGAACCATGTGAGACTGAAACAGATCAAGAACTCGAGACGTTGAAAAAACATGTGACTAAAGTAATTTGATATTAAGCGGAATCGTTTCCTTTCTATTCGCCAGATGAAAGCAGCAATTTGCAATTGCATGTTTTGGCTCTGCCAAGTCTGAATACCAAATTACCCCTATTTGGAAGTCACTCAGGTACCCGTCAAACGAATGTGGCAGACGAAGGACGCCAGACAGACCACGATGCGAAGAAATGTGTAGCTATAGGCGGAATCGATAGCACATTTCTCATACACGGTGCATGCTGCAGACATAACAAATTCTTAGGGAAATATCCGGCGTCATATTTTCACTCGCATTATTTCATTTCCTCTTTGATAGTCGATCGACATCGCATGTCTGGTCTGTTACGTTTTCTGGATGATGAAAACATACCAGCTCCGACCACCTAAACCTTATTACTGTTGGCTTTATAGACGTGCATGTAGTAATACACCGATTACATGAAAACAGGGGGAGGGATATTCTAGCTTAGCCCATTTTATATTTTGGATATAAACTGTCCTTGCCTATCTGTTTGTTCGTATGTTCGTCACCTTCAGTATTTTCACCATCATCATTTATTTGCACAGAGAAACCGAACAGTAATACGCAGCAGGACAGGACAGAACTTAAGGCAACAACAAAGTCGTACTGCCCTTGACAGCTGCTCATGTAAACGCAGCCTAATGTGTCGCTGGTTAATATTACGCCGCATCAGTCCGTCTGTCTGTCTTGTACACGCTCGAAACTCGAAAACGAAAAACATAAAACCGAATTCGATGTGAACAGCTGTTAGAGATGGAGAAATCGGTGTGCGTATTTTGATCCAAAGGATCGGGGTTTGGATTACGGTTAGAGTTAGAGTTCGGGTAGCGCAGTGCGATGTATAGCTAGGCGGACGGCCGCATAATGGCTTTTGTCGGCACTGGGCTGACATATTTTGCAGTTAAGATACGTTTGCCATCAGCCGGTGGCTCCAGGGTATAGACCTAACTCGAATCACAAGTTAGTTTGGCCCTTACTACAGTAGGTATAGCAACCGCACTGAGCAGAAACTGTGATTTGTGAAACTGCGCAAGCGAAGTACGTCGCCGAATTCATGACAACTGGAAAATCGATTACGGTCATCATTGGGCCGTCGAAGTTTTACGTTAAGCAGTCACGGTCGGAAGAAAAACAGACAATCCTGCATTATATTCATATTCAGGCTACAACTGGCTGTAGTAGGTTGGGCATGGCTTTCGCTGTATACGGTATTGCTAGTCTCAATTATCGATCTGCTGATCGGTTATGAACGACGTGCGTGCTAGGGCGTAACCGTCGTGCGTCCAGACTGTCCTGCGCAGCAATCCAAGACAAAATTCATCTGCACATGAACCCCCTTCCCCCGGACATAGTTCCTCACATACTGTAGGACAAAATTCTCTCCCCAACTGTAAACAAAAGCGTGTTTACAAAAAATATCAATATTATTATTAAAACGTCAGATTTTACGTGCCGTCAACAGACAGCTTCAAGGACTTTGTACATGAATAATAAAAACACTACGTTTACTGCTTTGTATTTCAACTATTGCTTGGCTTGCGGACTTTTTAAAACTACGAACATGGTATCTTCGAATAGAGTCATAAGTTGAAACAGTATATGAGTTATACGTAAATTTTATCAGAATACAACCTTTATTTAAATAAAGGTTGTATTCTCGGCAACTGCTATACTGCCTTCTTCGGAACGACTGTCCGTCTGGTGGCAATCATAGACGTGTGGAAGTCCGAAGTTGGTAAAACCCTCGGGATATTAAATAAAAATTGTATTGTGATAAAATGTGCGAATTATAATTTAAGAACAAAATAGTTAAGCACCTTTTCATGAGCTTGTCGGGACACTTATTAAAGTTGACAATAATGCTTGTTCGTAGTATGGGGAATTTTGTGGGGGAATTATGCCCGGAGAATTAAGTGTGGGGGAGATGCTGTCGGACATCTCCCTGCCGTGCAGGGTGATGCAGTCGTGACGTCGCTGTGAGGTTGCAGATAACGGCTGGCGGAACTCATCGTTGCATCAACCCAGTGGCGTAGTTAGGTTTGGGGGCCCTTGTGCAAAGCATCATTGGTGGGCTCCTAACTAAAACCAAAAAAAAACTAGAAATTTGAGGCAAAGCCCAACGTGAGTCTGCTCGGCACCGTAAGTCCGATTGAGGGGAAAATTTAGGGGCTTGAAATTCCTTTCGCAGCAAACCCACGTGGCTCGAACTCAAATGCATTAGCATACGCAAAACGTGCACTGTTGACATTGCGTGGGTCAACATCCACATTCCAACCATCGTTGTTAGTGGACCAAAGACGCGGGAAGGATCGTAGTTGATAATGCCGTTCACCGGTTGTCGTTATCTCCATTAGTTCCAGATATATTTCCGGCCATAGTCGAAATCCGTCCGAAATCGCGCCAAAATTGAACGTTTTTGCCCTCTCAAATTTTCGGGGTGTTTGCCCCCTTCCACAAAAAATTGTACCGGCGTTGTCAGTTCAAACTGGCGGCACGTCACGTGAAAAAATTTCTTGGGGTTGCGCTTTCTACTGCCAAAGTTGTAGGCACAAATACACTAATTGTTAAGCCAATTTTTGAAGCCCTTCGTAAAAAAATTTTGAGGACCCCCATTTCCGGTAGGGTCTGCGTTAGCAAAACTAGGTCATTCAGTCCATAGCGCGTGTAAAAATTTTAGACCGCTGCAGGTGACGAAATGTGGTTTTCCGAAAAAGTCGATTTGGGCGTGTTTCAACTTACATCCCAAACTTTGTAGTTAGTAGTTTTTTTGCTAAACGTGAGAGAAATCGCTGTGGAAAACAGTTTTTCGATTTTTTATGTTATTATTTGTTCTGAAAACATTTGCAATCAAAGTTTGAAGATGTCCAAAATCGCGCCAAATTTTGCATGTTTTGGCACCTTGTTGAGGCGTTCAAATTTTTTTCGGATTTGTATTATAAAACCTAATTAAATTAAGATCATATGGCAAAATTTCACGGCGATCGGTCGATGGAGCTAAAAGATTTCGCATTAAAAAAATTGCTGGTACCCGGCGAAAAAAATCAGGCATATGACAAGATGAACATACGCCACGCTACAGAGTACAAAAATACCTCACATCTGATGTGTGTATTATATTATTTCATAATTTTTAGCAGTTTCGTGTATTTACAGAAGCGTAAAAAATACGGCCCAGGCGGTTGGGGCCCATGAATGCCGGGAAGCCCTTGAGCACTGCAAAACCTGCACAATCTATTGCTACGCCACTGCGTCGACCCTCCAGTCTCTGTAGGCCTAGATTTATGATGCGCGCGCTCAGTCTAGTCATGACGCAACTGCGCGTCCGATCGCTCGCCGTCTGTCCGTCCGTCCGTCTGTCTGTCAGCTTGGATTTAATAGTGCTCTATGCATCGATCGAATACACTCACCCAGGCACTTCGCGCGGCTCTCACTTTCCATTATGCGCTACCGTCTCTTTCTGGACGTTTGTGTTTCACACGTCAGTACTCTTCACTCCAATTTCTCTCATTTCAGTTTAGCTTATTTCTGTGTTTTGTGTTTCTGTAAAGGTTAAACTTTCTGTCTATTGTAAAATTTAAACTTACTGTTTTATTATTATGTGTTTGTGTGCATTCTACCTGATAAGGTCGTCCTTGAAATGACCTATACTGTGTCGGGTGGGACGTTAAACCCTACTCACTCACTGACTCACTCACTCACTCACTCATTTCAGTTTGTCTATTTCATGTGCTAAATTAAACTGGCAGCCTGCCTGTCAGTTTTCCAGTACAAACCATTCATTGTGTCACATCATACTCCACCGTAACTTGCGGTTAACCTGCAATCAGGTTATCGCACTTCACTCAAAAAGCGTTGCTGCACTACCGTGTAAAATATAGTCAACTTCAGAATAAGTTAGTTACAAAGTAACTGTCAGTATTGAAATGTTTGCTCTATTTTATAGCGAGTTTGAAATGTGATGGAATTTTTAACAACTCATGTTTTTTTTATTTTGCCGTTAATTTGAATAATAAAAAAATTTCGACAATCTGTTAATATTTTATTAAGTTGCTAATGTATGAAAGTTAGAGGCTTACTTTGTACACACCACCCAGTAGTGTGAGCTAAAAACTGAAGCCCGGTGTGAGTAATCCTGAGTGCTGTGTCTGCTAGGTGCACCGCGAAACCATTGTCTTCTGACGTCCATCATGTGCCATAGACCACACACGTGATCTTTAAATTTGCGCGCGCAATAAACGCTGTGTCATGTGCCTCATGTAATCAGCTGTCACTTCCGAAACTGTATGCACTTAGTTAGGAGCCTGACTCGTGCAATAATTCCAACGAATCCACTACACTGATTCTAAAAATTTGTAAAGAAATTTTTAGGACTTTGTTTAAGAATTTTTAAAATCAATTCCTAAGTTCTTCCTAAGTCACAAACTTGGGATTTTTTAAGTATTCTTCACATTAATTCTTTGTAAATTGCATTTTTACATATGGTTTTGGTTAGTTTCATTTTTCAAGCGCGTCTTACATTTCTTTCTGTAAATAAGGCCCAGACGTGTACACCCAACTTCAGTAACCATTAACCAGCACCGAAATTCCACTTAACCACCTACTCGATCCTGGTTTATAGGCAGCAGCAGTATGCTGTTATTAGGTCCCTACATTGTACTTATTTCCGCCGGGCCTGTGCTTACCTTCCCACTTCCCAGCCGTAGAGCATAATGTCGCCAATTGACCGGTAGGCCTACGTAATAACACTGCATGGCGACAGAGGCGTGATATGTGAGTGATCTACTTGCCCAGAGTGGCCATGCCATGATACTATTACGTCACCATTCACCAAACCATGCAGTAAAGCAGCCGGTATTAGAGCAGACGGGGCTAGAGTAATCAGTGCAGCCATAACTGACTGTCATTTACGATGATCGATTAGTCTAATAAGCCGGCGCCGGGACGCATTCTACCCGGGTCCAGAGGTGTCTGTAAATCGCCGCAGCATGGAATCGGTCTCGCTGTACGTGACCGATTGATCCTATACGCTGCAGTGTCGGCCGGTTGTTGAAGCACGGAAGGGCAGCGACCGGTGAAAGTTCATCAGCGAACGACGCGTCGATATATCATCGTTATCCGACTTCGGTGGCATCAATCCAAATTTATTTGCGAAGGAAATTTAGCCGGGAGGCAAATAATGAACTGAATGATGAGGCGCGAAGAGCAGAAAATCGAGGTCGAAAGTCAACAGCGGGGCTATGGTTCTTGGGAAGGGGCAGTAGAACCTAAGTACGGTCCGGGGCGAAAACGGCATACAAAGGCCCAGAAACGGCTAAAACTTTGAGGGGTTGGAAAGATACTCTCGCCCAGGTTTTTTTTGTATTGAGGCGATCGCTCCCTCCCTGGCCCCGCGTGATCAAAGTTAGTGTGTGACTTACGAGTCCATGGATGCGTAGCAAGACGAAGTCGATGGTAACGGTTACCGTCTGGTTGCTGTCCATCACAGCTCTGGCCACCGGCTCATAGTCATTGAACAGGTAGGTCAGTAGACGCTCTTCGTGCGTCGCGTTGCGAAACGCGAACGTCGCTGCAACAACATCAGCAGCAGCATAATTCACGGAAACAATGATACACTAACAGTGTAGATCTGCATAAAGCTAACAAAACTCACTACTTTGCGGTCATACTGTGAACATACAGTAACTTTATGTCTTTTAACTCATTCATGCCTAGCGTCCCCAAAAATGGGACACCTAGTTTGACGGCAAACTATAAAATAATTCAGGCACTAATTGGTTAAAATTATCCTCTTTTCACTTTCATTTGTTTTTGTGCTTTGGAAATTATATGCCTCGTTTGTAATCGACATTTTTTATTACACTAAAACACCATAAAACAGCAATACAAAAATACAATACGGTACAGCAAAATGCAGACACACCATATAGCGAATACTAAAAACTTTACAGGTGAACGGTTAAAACGGGGAAACAATACGAAAGCATCAGTAAAATGGGTTTTCGTTTAATTCATCATTAAGAGTGATTGGCTGTTGTGGCTGCTGTTGCCTGCTGCTGTGTTTTATGCCGTGTCCAATAGAATACTGTTAGACCTAATAGCTGCCGACGTTAAGTGCGGGGTTATAAGGTCGTACCAAGTGTACTCGTGAAATGTCGGGCATGAACCACTGATTTCTTTACTCGGGCATCGGCCGAAGCAACAGCACTCTCGCGTGTATGAGTGGTAGGTGGAATGTAAATCTGGCGTGCAGCTCTAAGCATCGTCGTTGTTAATTGCGCTGCACGTCTTCGCAGCATCCCGGCGGGTTCGAGTGAATGCGGAGCTGACGAGACGTAATTATCGGACGGCGTCACTCTGATGCCGGACTCCGGAGGCGCTCGTGGCGTGCGTTGATAAGAATAGTCCGACGACGTCGGCGAAATCACTTTCCATAAAATCGTCGACTCTGCCGTCCGCAGTAAGAAGGATAGATCTATCGCATTATAGAAACGAACTGCTGCTCTCCGAGATGCGCAGAACTTTCATTGCAGTTAACCTCTTGGTATATAATCATATAATGTATTTGTATACGCACTATTTGAGAAATGCCGATCTCTGTGTATTAATTGTTACGACGGCGCAGCCAGGCACACGTTGAATATTGCAACGTAACCTCTGCTGATGATGAAGATGGTGGAAAATGCTGTCGTATTTGTTCAACGATTTACACTTTGCACAGTCGAGTTGCGAAACCAGCGAAAACAACCGCAACAAAAATGCAATTCAAAGTTCCGACGCAGAGATCAGTTCTTCGTACCCGAAATTTAATCAGCACACTCAGACCTACACACGCGCCTTGTGACACCGCAGTTGACGCTGCAGCTGTTAACGGTATGATACGCTACACACGGCGACAAGGCTGTTTCCATGACAACGCATCATGCTAAATGATGGATGGAGCAACAACTAGCACTGCCTTTGATTAATCGACGTATTCGGATAAATTACTTGTGCCACAACCGACAGTGCCGTATTGGCCGACTTTCATGTACGTTAGAACAAATGCAGAATATAGACATAAACGTGTTCAGTGTGATATAAAACGACAGACATTTTCTGCACGACACCGAATTTCATACATTACATTACGACTAAATTACATGAACTTTTGACCGTGGTCTAAGTATAAACCACAATGACCACACAAACAAGTAATTTGAGCAAAGCTCGTGAAACGCGCGACAGACTTAGCAGTTCCTATTCGCAGATTGTTTTAGTCTATATCCAGCTATTTCGTCGCAATTCGTCCTTGAAGTGCGTACCGCAGCCGAAAATCGCCCAAAAACACTAAGCCCCCTATTTTTGGGGTTTAAGGTTATTCAAAGTCATCGATGTCAATACCGCTAAAAAGCTGGTGACCAATGCTTTTTATAATAACCAGTATGCCTCTGCCTATCTGCAACTGTTTTCACTCTAGACGCGCCAATATCGGTAAAGTAACCACTTTTTAGAGGGGTACCCCTCTTTGACGCTCGCGTGCGCAGGCCTCCTTGAACCTACGGGGTCGGCACGTGGACTGCTAAAATCTGCGTTTAATGCTAATTATTTCATGTGCATGTTGTCTTGGTTTTATCGACAGTCATTTTGTCGCATATCACTGTTAAAATGTGCGTTGCAGCCAAAAATTGCGAAAAATTTACTAAAAACCCTATTTTGGAAGTTCAAGGTCGCTCAAGGTCGTTCAAGGTCGTTCAAGGTCATCGACGTTGATAAATCTAAAAAGCCCGTCACCAGTGCTTGTTATGATAAGCAGCATGTCTGTATTTATCTCAGCCGTTTTCACATTATACGAGCCAATAGCGGCAAAATAACGTCTTTTAAGGGGTACCCATTTTTAACGCTCTCGTTCAAGGGGAACCCCTTCACCTAGGGGCACGAAATTTTGTCACAATTAACTAGAGTCCTTGTGGCAGCCAACAGTAAAAATTTCGTAATTTTAGTTTGCACCGTTTTGATACAATACAACAATGTGACAGGCAGACAGGCGGACAGACAGACACCTCGACGATGGATAAGACGCGAGAAGCATTACATGCTGTCGCGCGTAATAAAAATTAAAACCTTATGTCTGATTGCGTGTGATTCGTTCGTTCGTGTCTAACGCAGGGCATGTAAGCGGTGCGAACTAAAAATGAGTGGAGCGAGCCTAAAAGTCGGGTGAACGGAGTGACGCGGTGAGCGGGATTAAGTCGGCAAAAGAGTCATAAGAAAAGATTTAACGCGGAGCGGCGGCGAAACACCCTCCGCGCTCCGCTCATAATGCTTTGGTCTGGAGTGGAAAAGTGGCACATGAGCGATGCATAATAAATAACTGTGAGAGAGAGGGGGGGAAAGAAAGAGACAGGAGATATAGACAACAGGCTGGCTGACTGGGAGCGGCTCATTACTGTATGAGCGGCAGATTAGCAGCGTCTGCAGCTATAGCGCAACGTCACTAGGCTTCCAATCTTGCGTGAAGACAGGTTCGGTTGCTAGGCAACCGATGCGCGACGACGGTCCAGCGATTGCGGCTACTTTGACGCATCAACGACAGCGAGATGTCCACTGTCCGCTTGACACGCACGTCTTCTTCCGTGCCAGCGATATTTCGCTCTACCGAACCAACCACTGAAACCGCATTCACCAGCTTTGATTTAGCTTTCTGTCGTCGCAGAAAAAGGTTTGAAATCTTAACGTAAGTGTAAAATTCCGAGATGTTAAACATACTGCAACTCAAACGTCGATAGCCAGGAAGATACGCAGAATTTGTCACCTGAGTGGTCTCAGATTCGCGTTGAGGGAAGGAGCAAGTTTATCCGCCTGCACTGTCGCAAAGCAAACTGATTGCACGGTCAAATACCGTAGTTCCAATGTGCGTGAGGCAAAAGTAACATTGGTTTCACCCAAAACACTTCTTTTGCCGCTTCTCCTCGTCAAGGTGTCAACATTTTAATGGGGGTGAATAGACCCCTACAGAGATTAAATTTAAGTAGCGGACACACATACTGAGATCGTCGAGGGTCAGCTTGCCGTTTTGACGGTAGTGATGCATGCCTCCGCTGGCGGCGCCACCTCCGCTAGAACCAGGCCGGTTCCTTCCGTAGCCGCCCGCCTTCTGTGAGTTCTTGCGTCCGCCGCCCGGTCGCATCTTCGCTCCTGACCACAGTTACACCGTGACTGGCACGTCTGATACTAAGCCTAAAGCTCTTCAACAATTAATACGTATCTTTATTCATCAGAAAATAGAAGCAAACACAAAAGACTTATAACCGACCTTGACCAAAAAAATTCGACTATCACATAAACGTTCAAACTCAACAGATAATAGACCTACTTTACATACAATTAAAGACAGTAATAGATTCGCTTAGGACACAATAGAAGTTCGATCTCGAAACTCTTGTTTTGACGCATAGCGCTGCTTATTTCCGATGATGCTTCTGGCAATGTTAAGAACAGTAAAACAGTCGCTCAATAGAAAATATCGAGCAGTTACTATTTTGTCACAGCGACACAATTGTCTACCCTAAGTTTTTGGCTGTCGAGAAATCTTTTTCTTGACGAAAAAATTTCATCTAAAATCCAAAATTTGTGGCTAGCTCTTCTCATTGTAAAAAAATTTACAAACAAAATTAAAACTTTAAGCACCCATCATCTTTTCTGCCAAAAATTTGCAACTGTGGAAAAATTGCATCTTTCTGCCGGGCCTCCCACGACGCAGCTGCCCCGTGCTCCTTCTCTCCCGTACTGACTAGATGCATTTTTATATCCAAGTGAAAATTTTGAACAAAAATGCATTATTTCCGAACAAAACTTTTTAAAAAATTCTGTTGGGGTAGAGCTTTGTCCCCCAAACTCATTCCACTGGGTAGAGGAACACCCTTTCCAGACCACACTTTCTTAGACGCCTAAGACGCGTTTCGCACTTTTTTTCTCTGAGAATCTCACTTCTACGGCTCAGTAGTTCTCACTAGTTCTCACAAAAAGTGTGAAAC
>Ga0209671_1003278_pt1 | contig 15451 bp, 8 predicted proteins | sample WorMetHERISLAND2_2_FD_187401 | JGI IMG/M metagenome (GOLD analysis project Ga0209671, IMG submission 187401) | Marine gutless worms symbiont microbial communities from Max Planck institute for Marine Microbiology, Germany - Olavius geniculatus... | ecosystem: Host-associated > Annelida >...
GTTCAGAAACGCGCACAAACTTAACTAGCGAGTTACAGTTAACAGACGGTTTGCTAACTGATCAGTTAACTAAAAGATCCAGAAACCGGCCCTTAGTAGCGATTTTTTTTGTTTTTTTTTAAATTTTGTATAAATATCATGCTTATTTCTATAGTTAGGCTATAATGTTCTATAACAGTCCTTATCTGTCGCAGCGCATTTATGTAGTTAGGGCTACTTATGTTTTACTGTTAATCATATTTACATATAGCTACTACGCAATAAATGCCACATATAGGCTTATTACCAACCAATCGCTTTTACTTTTACGTCATTTACCTACAGTCGTATATCAGTGTGCAAAGCAATTTTTTAAGATGGTTGACGCTCGCACTGTAAAATGACGCGACGACACGGAAGCCGTGAAGCCGCGGGCGCCCGGCAACAACCTGAGCAAATGTCAGACAGCAATAATTAACGAAGCAGAAAGAATTCTGTGTACGTGCGAATGCAATAACCGAAGCCATCATTCTGGGAATTCATTCGAGCTGCACGGTATATGAGAGTTGTATGACAGCCGGTCATAAAGACTTGTCATTCGACCGTCTCATCACGAACTTCACATTTACGACGACGACCTTTATCATTCGACACCGCTGACTTATCTTACTTCAGTAATAAGACTCAGAAATAAACAATCTCACCAGATATTTATTTAGGTGTCGTGTTTGTTACAATAATTTTCCGCCAAAGTTCGTCAAATTGTCATGACTGCAAGTTGTGACTGGTACCGATAACGTTTTTTCATATTTCTCTTTGTTTTTTTTTCAATATACACTAGAAAAACACAGGTTAGTATCATAAAATATATGAATAATATATAGCAGTTTTTTTCATCTTAACGCGATATTTGATAATGCTATCTGTTTGGCTTTGTTGCGTTCATAGGCTTATCATGTAGTGTCGAAATAGTAAACGCAAACTTGCAGACTTAGGGCCAACAAAAAATCTACTGTATTGAGCTTTGTCAGAAGCGTTAAATAACAGATGGTGACAGGCATCTTCGACTAACATATGGTTATTACCAAAAACATTACAACATACCCACACTGATACTGCAGAAAAAAAACACATTACACTGACAAAACGAGTGCGACAGAATTACTGCAAAGCATAATGCGCATGGCGTAAGCAATCGATGAGTTGACAGGCGTTAGTGTTGCACTAACGTGACCACATTTTAAATGTAGGCTACAGATTAACGCACACGACGTAGAATATTTACTTTTTTACTATTACTTGTAAGCGTCGACTAAACCATAACTTTACAGTTTTGTTTTTATCGCGCAATACACGTACTGCAAAGAGCGGTATTGGCACCGTAATTAAGTTAATAAGTAACTAAGTAGGCCTAAGTAAGTAACCGGTGCCGGTGCTACTATAAGATCCGTAGCTTGCCGGCTGCTATCTGCCATTACTGCTGGGTTGAAGAGTGAGTTCGGAATATCGTCAACGGTATGTCGAGCTCCGAGCGAAGAGGAGGGTTTCGAGGCTGATCCGTCGTTCACTATTGCTGCCACTGATCCGTCACATCTAACTGACGGCTCACTGCCTGCCTGATGACTTTTTGCGCTTCCCGTACTGACCGGGTATCCGTATCTGGCTACCAGTTACCAGAGATCCGTCGACCTTCCCGGTACGATGCTACGGGTGCCAATACCCTACGGATGAGTCCTATCGGTCCAAGGAAGATCCGTCGATCTGTCACAACTTACGTGAGTGTTTATGGTGACTTGCGTTAAAGGACTGGAGAAGCAAGTGTCGGTGTACGGATGAGACAACGCTTTTATATGCTCCGACCGGGCCTAGCGCGCACGCACTGCGCCTGCCTGCCACGTAGCTCGCTGCCACGTACGATTACGTCATGCTATTGCACCGCAGCATGTTAGTGCACCGTAGCACATTATTGATCCGTAGATTTCATCCGTAGATGTCATCCGTACGGCTTTTTTCGGCTACATACATATAATAATACAAAGCTTAGACAACAAAGGTTTTTTTTGTTAAAGTCATACTTAACGATTGGCAGTGTCAACTCGTTGTTTCGTGTTCGTATTCTCATTGATTTGGGAAGCTTTTCGCTAAACGTGTAAATAAGATGAAGACAATAATATTCGGAGAAAATCTAGCAAAAAAAGATCCCCTGTCCGTCCGTCCGTCCGCTTGTCTACCTGTTTATACAGGTCGATGTATCTTGTCTATATAGCTTTCGTTATTAGAAAAATAATTACATGTATATAATACCTATGTGTATTTGCTCATCGACGACATAATCCGGTTTAGTTGCAATAGCTGTATTGCTTGTGAAAACACAAATTTTCGTTAAATAAGTTACTCTGTATACAGGGTGGTCCAAAAACGGCACAAAGTTTATGGCACCATAATTTTGCAACCCTACATCACAGAGTCATGCGGTTTTCAGCAAAATGTTCTGAAAGAAATTCTTCACATCCCTAAAGTCAGTGTTTAAATACAGCAATTAAATATTTTTTTTGTTTTTGCCGCTGGCAAGTGAACTATTGAAAAACAGTATTGCTTTCAATGTACCTTAGAACATAAAAACATGGCACTATTATTTTTTAATAGCTCCGTGAAACATTGGCCGATTTCAATAGTTTTTGGCATGCGACATTAAGAAAAAACTTGACACAAAGGTCTGTAGTTTTGGCCATCTCACCTTAACGTTGTCGCTACACTACCGTGTGAAATGCAGAAGTCGCAGTTTGGCCATTGATAACAATGAATTTCTACCGAATTATATATTGTATGCGTCGGCTCAAAAATTATTGACTGAACAGCGACAAACGCAATTGGCAATTATTATCACTCAAAAAGTCGCACGTGTCACATCACACCATTTTTATTTCAGCATGCGCCCAAAATGTCCTCCTGCAGCACAAACGCCAGCGGTAGACGTTGACACCATTTGCCAACGGCACGTTCAGTAACTGCGTGACTCAAGCAGCCCACTCGTTGTTGATGTATCATTTCAGTTTGTCGACTTACAGTTTTAAAATAAAGAAGAAGCAACAGATTTTCAATGATTTTGTGGTATCAGTAATTTTCTGAGCTGATGCATGCACTACTCTGTACTAATTGATTGTTGTCAATGGTCAAACTACGACTTCTGCATTTCACAAGGTAGTGTAGCGACAACCTTAGAACGAGGTGGCCAAAACTACAGACATTTGCATCAAGTTTTTTTTAATGTCGCGTGCCAAAAATTATTAAAATCGGTCAATGTTTCACGGCGCTATTAAAAAAACAAAAGTGGCACGTTTTTATAGACCGCGGTGTTGAGGGTAATACTGTTTTTGCATAGTTTAATTGCCAGCGGCAATAACAAAAAATATTTAACTGCTGTATTCAAATAATGGCTTCAGTCTCGTAAAAAAATTTTTCGGAACATTTTGCTAAAAACCACATGACTCTATAACGTACGGTTGCAAAATTATGGTGTCATTAATTTTGTGCCGTTTTTGGACCACCCTGTATAATTTATTGTTGTGTTTTATAGTTACATCTAGTTAGTGCATATAATGTCATGTGTACGAACTATAAGTTAAGTATGAGATTAGGCTTAATACCTATACCAGTTCTGTTTGGGAAGACAAGCGACATAAGTAGAACAGGTAAAATACGATACAGTAATTTTAATAAGCTATGTAAATTATTACAATTTTTTATTCTGTTATTGTTGACATTTCGGCAACCGCTGTTGCCTTCTTCGGAACGACTGCCCGCCAGGTGTCGCTGCGTGTGGAAGTTGATTGGACCCTCCTCTCGGTTCATCGACACTGATGTTACTACGGATATTACATTTTGTTTCGCTTCGTATTGGCTATAGCTAGATGTCCTTGCAGTAATTTCGACATTACGGCACCTTAAAAATCAATTCGTGTTGTAATAGAAATTGCGGATATTAACGAGTTTGTGCGACTTACACGTCGTTTGGATCGCAGCTGTTGCGAGTCGCGAGCGGTGTCTGCGTTTCCCGGAGCACGTCGACGCCACAGCGTCCTAATGACCAGCCCGTAGGTGATACTGAGCACACTGAGTGGAAGCAGGTAAGTGCTTGTCAATATGATGAAACTGTAAGCGCGTCTCCAGATGTCATCATTCGGCTTAGGCCAGATCTCACTGCAGTCCGCAATCTACATCACGACGTGCGTACAGCACACCATGTACAGAAGCATACAATGGACCTTCAAAGTTTGTCAGAGAAATACAGTGACGTAAACAACCCTGTTTCAAGACGACGACTTTTCACGCAGCATAAAAATGTGCTAACGTATCAATACCGATTAACATTGTTCGTCAAAAGATATACGTGGCAAAGTATGCAATGCATGCTACTCGATGCCAGTCCATGATAACCGTAACGAAATAATTATTATTTACATCCATAATTAGTTAAATGCTGTCGAAATATAATTAAATAGTAATTGTTATCAAAAAGTCATAAAATGCCAAAGACCATGCCAGAATGTTTTGTCAAGACCTGAACCAAAAGTGACTTCATTGAGTTCTTTGTATTCGAAGCGCCTCGAGAAAGTCTCGAGAGCTATAAATCACTGGAGAAACATACCATTGACAGTTTTCACCAATATTATTTTACCATCAAAATCAATACTCACCGATTTTGGTCATTAATCGTGATCTGACTCGAAAATTATCAGGACAGAGATCTGAATCGCCACTAAAGTGGCCAAAATCTAATCGATTGTTCCTTAATTTTGAATGACCACGCCGCACCAAAATTCCCCTGTTATAATTTTAATTTTTGATCCGGATTCCAGAGCACAGTCTGGTTCGTGATTCGTAGTTTGCCAGGCACAACTTTTTCACAATATGTACAAATAATTTGAACAAAGCTCATGAGATGCGCGACAGCCTGAAGTTCCTGTTCGTAGGTTGTCTTGGCTTGGTTTATCTCCATCCATTTCGTGGCAATTCACTCTTGAAATCTGCATGCGCTGCAGCCACAAATTGCAAAAAACACTAAAACCATCAATTTTGGGGGCTCAAGGTCATTCAAGGTCATTGATCTTGACACCACTGAAAAGCTTGTCACTATTGCTTGTTATGATAAGCAGCATGTTTGTGCCTATCTACAACCGTTTTCACGCTACACCAGCCAATAGTAGTAAAATAACCATTTTAAAAGGAGGAAGTAGCCGTCTTTAACGCAAACCTGTGCAGGCCTCCTTGAACGTAAAGGGTCGGGCTTGGACATCTAAAATCTACGTTCAATGCTGAAAATTACATACGCAGGTTGTCTTGGTCTATCTCCAGCCATTTCGTTGCAATTCAGTGTTGAAATGTGCGCTGCATCAAAAAATTGCGAAAAATGCACTAAAAACCTCTTTTTGGGAGTTCAAGGTCGTTCAAGGTCATCGATGTTGACAAATTCAAAAAGCCTGTCATTAGTGCTTGTTATAATATGCAGCAAGTCTGTACTTACCTGCAACCGTTTTCACCCTATTAAAGCCAATAGCGGCAAAATAACGTCTTTTTAGAGGTGGGTACCCCCTTTGACGCTCTCGTTCAAGGGGAACCCCCTCACTCACGGCCACGAAATTTTGTCACGATAAACTAGAGTTCTTAAGGCAGCCCACAGTAAAGACCTCGTGATCCTAGTTTTGCGTCGTTTTGACACAATATCGCAGTGTGACGGACGGACGGACAGATAGACGGACAGACGGACGGACGCCTAGTTGACGGCTAAGACGAGCTTAGCACTACGTGCTGTCGCGCGTAAAAATCACTTATAATAAAGAGAGAAACAAACAAACAAACAAATCATTATATTTTTTTTCTCCAGCGAAAATAATAATAATACTAAAACAATGTTACTTTGTATTCTGCTATTACTAACAGTAATAACAAATTACGATAATGGTATAGTAGTTAGCTAAATAAAAGACAAATAGTGCAGAAACGTGGGCTTGAGTACTTTTGGATATTTTACTACGATTCAAGGCAAAATTGTGACGGCTCGGCCTGCAGTTGTTCACGTATCACACATTAGCCGCAGACGGCAAAAATGCTGTTGGGCTGCATGATTCACGATAAGTCGAACAATTCGAACATACCTCGACAATGTCGTACGTGGTGGATCGTCCGACGACAAGCTGAGCCGATGACAAAGCCGCTGCCGCTATCCAGATGGACCCAATGACTACAGGTGCTCTTGACTTGGTGATGCGCGATCTGAGCGGGTAGAAGACCACCCAGAAACGATCGACGCCGATAGCAACGGACGTGCAGACTGACGCCGTGACACTGACCATCTGGAAGAAGAGGACGACAGGACACATCGGTGCAGAGAAGACCCAGTCTCCGAGCATCGTGTACGTGAAGGTGAAAGGCATGCAGAAGACGGCCATGATGAGATCAGCGGCAGCGAGGTTAACCAGGTACCAGCGTAGGTCGGTGTGAGAGTGACCGCGACTGACGATGAACGCTGCAATAGCCAAAACGTTTCCGACAACAGACAGCAGCATCGTCAACGTGTACAGGACGATCAGGATGGTTTTGACATTACGCGGCAATCCAGTCATCATCAGCATAAGCGAAGCATAGTAGTCATAGTAGTCGTCGTCGACGTAGCTACAGTCGTACAATGACGAGTTTTCGTCGCACAGAAGAACGTCGCCAGTCCCGTTCATTGTCGTCACATTGCTGTCGTTCTTCATCTTTTAATCACCATAGCAACAGCTCGATCGCTATCCTTTTCGCATATCGGAACTTCAGTCTTCTGCGTCAACCGTGTTCAGGTGGACAGCTAACTGATTTAGAGTGAACGAATGCACTGTAGTGATTGTTAAGCTGCTACACTAAAAGACTGTCGTCGCCGTCGTCGTTCGTAAACGACTTTGCCTAGCGTGTTGAATGTTAACGACGTGCATTGGCGTCGCTGGCGTGTGGCGCAGCGCTGCCGATAGCGACAACTGTCTATGTACGTACATGTGCTCAACGCAGTCCGCGAGCTTTGCAGCGAATTGGCGCCGGACAAACGACGCCAAATCGCATTAGCCTTTTCACACCGAATAACAGACTGCAGAAACTGGAACCCTGATGAAAGACTACTGCAACGCAACGCTGCATCAACGTATTTACTTTGTAATTAGTATAGGCCTATGTTTCACCACGGTTTGCAACGTGTTTTTGAAGTGTAACGAGGCATATCGTGTTGAAACGTGCTTATTTCATATGACGGTGATGTGATCGACGGTGTGTTCTGCGTGAAACGTGCATGTGATAAACAGACGTAAGACGCGTTTCAAGCGTCACGCGTGACTGGAGTGAGATGATAGGCGGTCATAGCACTGCAGACACTGTGGTGAGAGATAGAAGAACGAATTAAGTCATGAAATAAAACTCTGTAGTCTGTACTCTGTAGTTGTACAATGTACCCGTTGCGAAAGCCGACACGATTAACTTGAACAGAACTACATAATTACAGCTATCTATTTTTGGCAGCCGCACTTATAACTGTAGACATAGTAAGTCAAAAACAAGTAATTTGAGCAAAGCTCACGTCTATCTTCAGGCATTTCGTCGCAATTCACTCTTAAAATGTGTGCTGCAGCCAAAAATTGCGAAAAATTCACTAAAAACCCCTTTTGGGGTTTAAGGTCATTCAAGGTTATCGATGTTGATAAAATTAAAAAGCCCGTGACCAGTGATTGTTATGATAAACAACATGTTTGTACCTATATCTAGAACCGTTTTCACACAAATAACGTTTTTATATGCAGTACCCCTCCTTGACGCCCTAGTTCGAGGGGAACCCCTTCATCCAGGGACACGAAATTTTGTCACGACAAACTCGAGTTCTTGGGGCAGCCAACAGTGAAGATTTCGTAAGCCTATAGCTAGCTATAGCTTGCACCGTTTTGATACAGATTACAAGTGTGACAGGCGGACGAACAGACAGACAGACGCCAAGACGATGGCTAAGACGCGCGACGCAAACTGCTATCGAGAGTAAAAATTAGACCATTAAGTTTTTGTCATAACGCAACAAGCACCAATAATTTGAAATTTTAAGGCTTAATTAAGGTTTTTAAAAAAACTTTTTCACCGCGATGTTAACTGCAATAGTGCTCAGACAATGACGTAGCCAGAAATTTCAATTGGGGGCCTCGTCTCCCTCTCCTTTCCCTAACTTGTCCATCTCTCCATCTTCTTTTTTTCTTTCCTCTTAAACCCCCCTCCCTCTTTTTCTCTATCCTCCTCTCTTTTCCTCCCTTTTTCTCCCTTAGAAGTAGGACCCCCAAAATCCAGCTAGGGAGTCTGGGGAGCGCTGTGAGCTCCCTCAGCGGGGTCTAGGCGGAGCCTCAGCCAAAATCAAATTTGGTGCATTTTGGCTTTACAAAATGAGCTCTGGTGGCAACGATTTTAATTATTTTAAACTGACCAAATTGGTCAATTTCGTGCAGTTTAAACGTATGCTTTTGTTTTCGCTGGAGGATTAAGGGGGACCTGGGCCCTCTAGCTGGCTCCCCTTGGCTACGCCTCTGTGCTCAGGTGCGATGCGCGATGTAACAAGACCGCGGTTTTCATCGCAAAGATAACTGCATGCCGCAAGCCCGGAAACATTGGCAAGGAATAAAATAACAAAACAGTGTCAGACATATCCGGCGAAAGAATTGTCATTTTGGGACACTAGTAAACATGAGTGAAACAAATGCAGGGTTTTAAAGAAAATTTTTAGGCTTTTGGGATTTTAAAGTTTTAAGGTTTTTAAAGGGTTTTTCGGGTTTTGTGTCCAATAAACACCGCACACAAAATTACGACATAATGACGCGATTGACGTCATAACTCAAAAATCACGATTAAAGCATTAAATAAAATATGTGATGTAATAGATTTGACAACAAAGCAACAAATCTATGAAACCTAAAAATTAAAATTTTGAGATTTTTTTGAAGAAGGTTAAAACCTAAAAACCTAGATTTTTGGAACCAATTTTTCAGCCTTGCTCACAAATAAGCGTCAGTAAATAAATTTAGCCGGCCTGCTTATCGCACGATGCACGCTTAGTGGGTATTAAGTTGTTTTTTGTCCGTCTGAAACGTTGATGTATCATGGCCACGTGTGGATTGTCATCGGAGCCCCACCATCAGCGACCTATAGCTGACTCATACAGGAAAATACTTTTAAATTTTAGCCTGAATATGGGTGAGATGACTGTTGTCAGCAGAGAACTCCCAATATCTCTGAAACAGTGGATGCGACATATAGGTATACGACAAGCGTTGCTATTGTTCACTGATAATGTGCTTTCGACCAGTACCGAAATCAACGACCTTGGATGGCATTGAACGGTGCGCACTCCATTGCACAAAACGAATTTCGGAGGCCAGTAGGTACATGTATTGAATGAATAAAGAACCACATAAAACGGCAGTTTTCTGTCGTATAAAAACAACATCAAAAGTATCAAACTTAGTGAAAATATTAAACATAAACTAGCTGTACAAAAAACTGAACTACAAACATATTATATAATTTTGTTAAATACGTTTTGGTAAATAAGTGGCCTTTTGTCCAGTTGCCTTTTGTCCGTACACCGTTCGCTTGAGTGACTCGTCTCCAGAGATCGGCGGTTACTGCGTTAATTGTTGTTTATTGAGCGTGCACCTGCTACTGTCAAGGGTAGTCTGAACAGCTTTTCTATAGAAAATGTACGGCCGATAAATAGACTAGGTTGATGTGGCACCTCGAAGCTTAGACGAGTCTGCAAACACTGTGACAGACAGAAAAGTGAACTGCAAAAAGTAAGCCTGTAGAATAACAGTGAAGCCGCGTCGATCGCTTCTGATTGGTTAACTCAGTCACGCAGTCACAAAGCGATCACAGCGGTACTTTGCTTACATTTGAAAGGAACAAGTTGACGGCAAGATTTGTTGCTGAATTACTTAACTTACGTTGCCAATTTGCTGCGCCAGTGTCACAATAAACTGATTGTATAGACACTGTGCATCTCTAGCCGAACCCAATGTAGCTCTCTCGTAAATCTTCATTAGCATTTTTTCTCACGTTAAGTATGAGAGATATTATAAAACTGAAATGCACATTATGAAACATTTAACTGATTTCGTCATATGTCTTCAGCGCATTTTTCCAAAAAATATTTTATGCTTTCGAATTAAAAATTAAGTAGACCCGAACTCACTGTTGTAATACATGTAAGCTACAGTGGGCATTGTGGATAGTCTAATATTGCATTGCAATTATCCTGTCCGGCTGAGATATGCATAATGGTGTATTCAAGTTAGTAAAAATGCATAACGCGAATCATATATTATATAAATGTTGTGTCATCAAGTCGTGTTTATTTAGTATTTCCGAACAAATCCGATCGGAGAGACTTTTCTTTTACTGCAGGCAAAGCCAGAGACTTTGCTGTTCAAAATATTTTCACAAGTAGTTTGAGCAAAGCTCATGAGACGCGCGACAATCTTGGCAGTTTCTGTTCGCACATTGTCTCGATCTATCTCCAGCCATTTCGTCGCAATTCACTTTTAAAATGTGTGTGTCGCAGCGCAAAATCTCGAAAAATTCACTAAAATCCTTTATTTATTTATTATTTTATTTCATTTAATGACAAAGGGCCGCAGTCACTAACATGCCACAACAAAATAACAGTATACATCAATGAATGTCACTGATAACACAATACAACAATAAAACTACTAGAAAAAATAAACTTTGCAATAACTAGCCAAGAATGTGGAAGTAATAGATCGTTTAAAACTATTTAAATTAGAAAAGTCAGTATTGTCAGCTGGCAAGTTATTCCATATTCTTCCTGCACGGTAAGTGAAAAAGTTATATCTGGTGTTTATTTGGGGGCTTCAAAGTTGTTTAAGGTTATCGAGGTAGATACCCCCAAAAAGCTCGTCACCAATGCTTGTTATGGTAAGCAGCATGTCTCAGCCTATCTGCAACTGTTTTTACGCTAGACGAGCGAGCCAATATCGGTAAAATAACGACTTTTAAAAAAGGGGACCTCTATTTGACGCTCGCGTGCGCAGGCCTCCTTGAACTTTGGTGGTCGAGACTTAGACTACTAAAATCTACGTTTGACGCTGAAAATTTCATGCGCAGGTTGTCTTGGTCTGTCTCCAACCATTTCGTCGTAATTCACTCTTAAAATGTGCGCTGCAGCCAAAAATTGCAAAAAAAAAATTCGCCCAAAATCCTCTTGGGGCTCAAGGTCATTGATGTTAATAAAACTAAAAAACCGGTGACCAGTGCTTGATAAGCAACATGTCTGTACCTATCTGCAATTATTTTCACACTAAACGAGCCAATAGCGGCAAAACAGAGTTTTCTAGGGGGTACCTCTCTTGGACGCCCTCGTTCAAGGGAAACCCCCTCACCCAGAAGCGCGCAAAATTTTATTACAAAAAAACTAGATTTTTTGTGGTAGCCACAGTGAAGATTTTGTGATCTTAGCTCGCACCGTTTTGATACAATCGGAGAGTGTGTCAGAGGGAGAGATGGACGGACGGACTGACACCTAGACGATGGCTAAGACGCGCGAAGCATTCTGCTGTCGCGCGTAAAAACAAAAATTGCTAAGAAGCTCAGCAGTTCTACACTTTTGACAGCTAGCTTCAAACCGAAAAAAACGCTACTGTCAAAGTTTTTTGCTGACAACGCCATCGGCCGTTTTGTACTGAGACTACTGGCCGATTTACACCGACGATGCCAGCGCGAATCAACTCAACAGTTGAGTTGCATCGTAGATGTAAACTGGCCATAAAAAATTGTCAGTCGAGTCGGTCGATTGCAATGTGCCTGGGGTAGGTAATGCCGGATGCGAGGGATAGTGTATGCCGGAAATGCAAGCACGCTCATGTGTGATGTAATTAGATAGATCTTAATTAAACAGACCGGTACTTAATTTACCTACCCTGTTGGAAGACTGATTTGAGCTTGGTGGTTGGTTATCGAAATGTAGGCCTACTGTAGGAATATGTAAAGCATTATAGGCCTACTGCTCGCTAATAATAAGGCCTAATAAGATCCGCGGTACGTGGTCAGAAACGTCATCTTTATTGCATATTGAAATCAACGCAGAAGCGCCAATCCTCGGGGCCCAGAAAGGGGAGCAGACGGTACCGCGGGCCCCAGGCAAAGGGCCTATTTGTACATGTCCTGCACTGTACTCAAGATAGGCCTAGCCAGAATGAATGTCTTAATCCTTTTCTCAAAATTATATTTTTAAAAAGCACAAAAGGCCCAACTTCTGTCTCTTGTTCCCAGTCCACCGGAAGTGTGCTGTGGTGATGCTAAAAATGCGCCTATTTGTTTTCGGTCGTCGCTCCTCTCCGGGGAGTACCGAGAAGCTCACGACGCTCCCCAGACCCCTTTGTCGGCTTTTCTCATTTTCTACACCACTCATGCAGTGTCTCGTCTTCGCAACGCCTAATACAGCGATCCAGGCACGTCAAGAGGGTGGGGCAGGGGTGTAAGTTACCCTAGGTCCCGCGACGTTTGGGGACGTCGCTCAAAAATATGAGATACACCAGAATGGGCCATTTTAAAAGAAAAAAATTTTAAAAAATTTTTTCAGAAGAGAATGTTTGTTTGGGCCTCACTGTGGCTCTCAACGAGCCTGGGGCGATTGAAGCATAGTCTATGGCGCCTCGGCCGGGGGTCCTTCCCCCGACAGATCGACGCCACTGTATACGCTACAGTTTATTCTTATTTTATGATATCAGTGCTATTATCGGCTGGTAAGGATGATAGTGTTTCAGTGAACTCGGTTACGGTATAAGTGAAAGATGTCGTTCGAACTTTCCAGGTTTTCTGACGTTTGCTTTGATCTCTTAGCGTGGTTTCATCTAAATGCAACTCCAGCAACTTATACTCAACGAACACAAAAAGTATGCAACAAACGCAGGTAATAACGGCAAAAACGCAACTATACAAAGAATCGTTGCGTTGGTTGCGTAACTTGCGTTTGTTTAGTTGCGTTGCTTATATTGCGTAACTTGCTTGCATTGCTTGGATGGAAATCGGGCTTTACCGGTATTGGTTTAATTTTGGTTACATTCGGCTTTTACTTGTAGCAAAGCCTTTAGCCATATCTGGTTTATGATTTTTTTATTTACTTTTTTATTGTTATTTGTACATTTATATAGATGAGTTTTTGTACTTGCGGTTGGCGATGCATTTGAGTGTTAATCTGACGTAAAGTTAACTTACGAAGTGTCGGATTACTTATGTCAACTACTTTGTGAAAACTTCGAAGTGAACGTCGTTGTCTGTAACTGGGCTAGGTATTTTGACTGCGTAGGCGGTGTTGCAAACATGGCACAAGGGTCATGCAGCTTGTTAGGAGCAATGGACAGACCGTCGTTTTCATCGCAGATGCAGGCCAATGCTACGCCTACTTCTGCTGACGCCTGCCTTAGCATTGTGCACAGTTTAATGTGCCATCGTCAGGTGAGTCGATTTATTGATGTATTACTGTTGTGTCTAGATTTTGTTCAAGCAGAATTAGCCAGATTATTGTTGTAATGACAGGCTTCCAGTCTGCCATATTGTTGTAATCTGGACACGATTGCAGAATTTGTAAAAGGAAAAACATGTTTGATATAGCGCACCTGTTTATGCCTAAAATATGGAGCCATGCATTTCTTTAGATTTTTCGCTCAGCTTCAGTTTGTTTTTATGGGGCGTCTTGAGTTGGTGAGTTGTTTTGCAGGGAGGTGAAAGTGAGTCATTTTCCAAGCGAGCAATTGAGAGCCTTGTCAAGAAGTTGAAGGAGAAGCAGGATGAGCTGGACAGTTTAATTACAGCAGTGACCACCAATGGAGCTCATCATACAAAGTGTGTCACTATAACCCGCACTCTCGATGGTCGACTGCAGGTCTGTTGTTCATTAATATGTGAAAATTTTGAAAATCTGATAATGGATTTTGGCTCTGGATGCAGCAGGTCCAGAATCTGGGCATTTTTGGCCAAATTTGGGTTCGACAAAATTTTTAACCACATTTCCAAATTTGGCAGATTTCACCAGAGCTAACTACAGCTTGAAGTATCAGTAATGAAACTTGTTTTGGCTTCTCACCAATTTGAGTCTTGATCTCTCTGACTGAGGCAGTGCACTGAACTAATGTGATGTCATATCAAATTATGATAGGGATCTGTTAAATGATGATAGTGTTTATTTATACTTTTTTTACTGTACATTACTTGCATTCATTTGTGTTATTTTAGTCAGATTGTACAAAACAAGTGATTATAATTGCAGTAATTTTCTCCTGAACCTGGTTTTAGTTCTGAATTTCAATATGTAAGTTGTAAATTTAGCCATATTTGGTGCAGTCATGTTTTGAAAATTGAAATCTGAGACATTTTTAGAAGTGAATGTAACAGCATAAATACATTCATAACAGTTATGAAATATTGGTTTATAATTCTGAAATACACCGTTTTTTATTTTATATTTTTTTAGCTAGCGAGGTATTTTGTTAAAATTTGTTATGTTTTTGCTAAATGTCAATGATTGTTTGAAATAGCTACCAGGTACTGGTGGTTATCTGTGTGTAGTTACAACTAATAACTGCAAATATGAATTTAGCAATAGGCTGAAATATAAACTTTCGCTTATTTCTATTTCAATTTATAACTTTTTTTTATAGTTAATTTTGAGGTTTTTGTATAAATTATTTAATAATGTCTGAGAACTGTATTTTACGTGTAATAAATGTTTTTGCGCAGGTGATGTTTATGCTGCAGTGTTAGTTTGCTGAACGAATGATTGATGGTATTTAAACAGGTTGCCGGTCGCAAGGGGTTTCCACATGTTGTGTATGCACGTATTTGGCGCTGGCCTGACTTGCACAAGAATGAACTGAAGCATTGCAAATTTTGTCAGTTTGCTTTTGAACTCAAGCATGACAACGTCTGTGTAAATCCATACCACTATGAACGTGTCATCTGCCCTGGCATAGGTAACCACATTATAGTATCGTGTTTTTTTAGGTATTATTTCTGTTCATCTTATTTCTGATCATAACAGCACCATACAAACTTGAAATCAGTCGAGCTATTGTCAATAGTAAAACCGCTGTAGCCATGTGTTTTTATTATGTATTTTAAATATATTGCTGTTCAATATGTATATGATATTTATGTAAAAAACTGTTCAGTTTATATACAGTGTAAAGGTGACATTGTGGTTGTAGATATAAAACAGCACAAATCACAATTTAAAAAATTCAAACTTTACCATTACACAGTCAGCAAAGTTCTTCTGACATTGTGTAATGATGATGTTTGAATTTTTTAAATTGTGATTTGTGCTGTTTTATATCTACAACCACGATGTCACCTTTACACTGTATATAAACTGAACAGTTTTTTACATAAATATTTGCAG
>Ga0209671_1003281_pt1 | contig 15448 bp, 8 predicted proteins | sample WorMetHERISLAND2_2_FD_187401 | JGI IMG/M metagenome (GOLD analysis project Ga0209671, IMG submission 187401) | Marine gutless worms symbiont microbial communities from Max Planck institute for Marine Microbiology, Germany - Olavius geniculatus... | ecosystem: Host-associated > Annelida >...
AATCTCGGAGATATCTCGTAGGCCTACATATGTTGAGTCATAGCCCATTTTGTCCCAAATTTCGTTCCCATTGCAACGAGAGTCATCATCATTCATCATTATCAATGGATATCCGGAAGCAGGCCAAAGGCCTCTATTTCCGTCCGAAGTAGATAACTTCTACACGAATATCAACCAAAACTAAACTAATACTGTTTTCACATTGACTTCTACTTCTATTAGATGACGGATTTGTAATCATAATAGAAACTAAAACCACGCCAAATAAATCTAAAATTTCCTTAAAACTAGTTAGTCGGGGTAAAATTCGATTGGCAGCATTCAATGGCTCATCCCCGAAACCCCCTATAGACGCAAAAAACGCGCAGATATCTTTTACACAAGCCGAGTTAAAGCCCATTTTGTCCCCAATTTCGTTGCCATGGCAACCATGGAGGGTCCGGGATAAAATTGAACGACACCATTAGATTGGCCATCTCCCAAAACCATACCCCAAAACCGGAAATTACGACTATATCCAAAGTTATGACCGTTTAAAGAATTGCTTAATTTTTCCCATTGTAATTGTTTTGGACTTATGCGAATAAATACGTTAAATATTAAATTTTAATTTTTTAACCCCAAAAAGACACTTCCTTGTGCAGAACCGCGTCGTTTGACGTATTAGGCGTAAAAATCCCTTAAGAGGTCTGGCCTGTGGGTGAGTTGAAGAAAAAAACGTATAAATAAAAATTTTTGCGTATATTTCACCCATTTGCCGAGAAGCCCCCCTTGGAGGGATTTGCATAAAATTTTGTATGACGGGCCCCCTCGCCAAAGTAATCAACCGCGCCAAATTTTATCTCAATCCGATCAGGGGTTTTGATTCTGTGGGGGTCGAATTTTTGGCTTCCCCAAAGGAAAAAAAGTCGCCGTTAACACGGGGCTTAAACTACCGTTCAGCCTGTGATTTGGTATTTGTATATTAACTTATCGTGAACACCCCAATTTTCAGCTAAACTACTGAACCGGAACTGCTATAGGCTTTTGTGCGTCTCGTGAGCATTAGCTCAAATTTCTTCTTTTATTGCATGTTGTAGGGTAAGTTTGGGTATTTTCGCCACCATAAGCTATTTTGGATAATTGTGACGAAACGTGTATTGAAATTATTCTTTTTCACAGAGTTAGCATGTATAATAGTTTTAGCAACTAAATAGCAGCTAACTACATATAAACATGTAAACATTTCAGCAGAATAAAGTCCGTGCCCACAATCAGTAACGGTTTTGAACAAGTGCCTCTAGCATGAGCCTCCTGTTGAGTCGAGGTTATTCGCAGTCGTCTCTTACAAATTATCAATATTAGGAGGCCATGGTGTAGGCAACACCATGGGCCTATAAATTAGGTCTATGTACTTACCGTACGTAATATTGCGCCAGATCGTGACGTAAACTTGTGGCTGGTTTTATTGTCTTTACAGGTATATCAGCTATATAGCTATATATCAGGTATATAGCCTACCGCGGTTTCGATCTTTTACTTTTAGTGTATGTGTGCTTGGTCTGCCCGTTCCCCGTTGCTGTGCTTCAGTCAGTTAAAATTACGTGTAATATTTCACAGTGAAATGCAGTGACATTATTGACACGCAGTAAACCATTTTACTGCAAATTTCGTAGCCTTTTATTGCATTCGATTATTGCATTCGTAGCCTTTTATCGTATTTCTGAATTTGCGACTGGAGAGGTAAATAATTCCAAGTCACAAGCGATATGCTTTGACGATATTCGGTTCGATTCGTTGATTACATACGAGCTGGTGAACAAGTCCAAAAGAAATCATGTACAACGGTTCGATCCACACGACGACGCGCAAGTTATCAACACGCTGACATAACAAGACGAGCAGGAACAAATATACGCACAAAGCGGACCAGAATTTCAAGCTCCCAAAGCAACCTTAACTATTAGTTCACAACAGAAAATATCCAAGAATCTTTGGTTAGTTTAATTACCTATACATGTACATTAAAAACGATACATCGAGTCCTACATTAATTTCGTTCATGTGATTTCTGGCATCAAGCAGGGTTCCAGGAGCGATGTTGAGGCGGGAGTAAAAACACGACGTAAATAAATGAAATTTTCGAAGCATTAAGCCAACACATGTGAAGAAGCTGCCAAACTGTTGAATGTGGGAGCCTGCACTGTCGCAAGACCACGGGAGTAGTCCATGATAAGGGTAAGGGCTTGCGGCTGGAATTCTGTTCATCACCTTGCAAATTTCGAACTTTGTTTTGAGACAGTGTGACGTACAAAAGTATATATAAGCCTGAAAATATTATAATATATTGAGCATTACTGTAACTTTGTAATTTTCTCAGCTACAGAAGCAGACTATTTCAGTGTGTAGCCTTCTGGCCCACTTTGCCTAACACAACCGACACAGTAACGATATGTACAGTCGTTAAAAAGTAAATTGATCTTAAGCCTGAAAAATATCTGTGCCTCCAGCTACAGCCTAGAGACGGAATAGGGACGGGGAAATATTTTCCTTAATTTTGTTTAAATTTTACGAGTATTTCACGACATATCATGTAATCGTAATATTACATAATAGGTCATAAAAACAAAGTGGCACGTTAAACAGTAACCACGAAAACTAAATAAAAAATACGTACGATACTGAAGCATAACAGATAGACGAGATACAAACAGTCAGTAAAACTTTGTGAAAACAAACAAAAAATGCACATATATTCTGAGGGGTCCAATAAAAAATTATAGGGACGGAGGCAACTGGAAACACAGGAATTTTTGTAACACCAAATCGATCTTACTCCCCACGACAAACGTATACTGGATGAACCAAAAAAGTGACACCACTTTCAAGAACGTCGATACAATGCTTCATAAACTAAAACGCCAGGTATTTTTAACTGTTTGAACAATTTTAGATTTTGCTATACATATACAGCCTAAAATGCGCTCATATATCTAAACAAAAACCTTTTCTGGGAATTCTTTCAGAACTCCAGTGTTTCTCCATCGCATCGTTCATCAATAGTTATCCAATCAATCAACCACCGTGACGAAATTACAATTTACTGACATACAAACAGAAGCCGTTGACATCGGCAGATGAAGAATGACACATCCTATTAAAAAAGACGCGACAGTAAATTGCAAATGTAATGCACTAAACAAGAGAGGAAACTCGAAATACCAAAAGACTGTCACTTTTTGGCGCACCCTGTAGATCATACATCGCCGCCATCGCCTCGCACAAGGTGAGCTTTAACGACGCAAGGCAAAAGCGGCTAGCTTGCATAGAAAATTACGAACAACGCACAGCGTATGAAAGAAAGAAAAAATGAAAAACAATTAAACAATAATTAAATAGCAGCAGCCACGACCACTGGTGGTCAACAACAATCCGTACAACGGTGCATGTGCATCAAACGATGATAGACAACAGTATTTATTCAGTGCATAATCATTACATAAGTACGCCGTCAAAAGCGCATAATATTTCTTTTCGATAACTAGCAACTAACATGATTAGGTAAAACTCCCCTCACTTGCCAACATACTCGTAGTGAACGTACAAAAAAGTGCAAGTTCGGGTAGTAAAGTGCACAACAGCAAAAACGTTTAAAGGACAAAGTTCAAACGGCGTGTTTAGCACTTTTTATGGAAACCCATCTCAGAGCTACGCCAGAGCGTCACCTGCCATAAGTGACGTGTCCCGTCTTAACCCTAGGCAGAAACGCCGGTACTCGAGTTACCTACCCCGTAGGCATATTATGCCACCAGACTTCAACCATAAAATTAGAACGCATATTTACTTCATTTTTTAAATAGATATGTAGTGGCATATCAGGCGGACAAAATAAATCTGGTATCAGCAGATAGGCTAATGAGCTTACAAAACAAGATGCTAGGTCCGTGAAAATAGACTCAACGGAATTCGGCATCCACGCTCAGCATAATGTATTATAATGTATTATAATGTATTACGTCAGCAGTAAACAGAGAATATCAGTTACCAGCAGTGACTGTTTGAAAAACGCACGTCCCAATAATTACATTTCATGAACAACAATTATCATCAAATCATCTTATACCATCAATGTACAATACTAGGAAGACTCGACTGCCACGCAATAAATGCAGAAACGCTTTTTTGATCTACCAAATAACAACTTCAATGACATCTCTCAGTACTTCAATACGCATCCAAGTTACAAAAACCACTTTCTGACAGTACATTACATACCGGGTGACATACCGGGTGCGGGTGCACCCCTGGTTGCAGGCTGGGATATCTCTTCCAGGAATACACGTTGCTAATTACTAATGTAGTGTAGTACTGCATTTTACATACGTACAATATTATAATTTTCGTATATAATTTTGCTTCTGTTGTTAATGTTTTATGATGGCCAATGGTAAACTGGGCAGTAAAACAAAATGCGTATTCAAACACCTCTCGTGCAAGGACTCAGGGTTTAAGTGAATAAATGCAAGTTATCCTGATGGCACTGGAGCTTGCACACAGTGCAAAAAATGCTGAAACTGTTAAACTGAACAAGTTCTGCAAAGTTTGATTCATTTTTATAAACATTCAAAGTGCAACTGCATGCTGACCTGAAAAGTAGAGCTTAAATTTTAAACCATTGTGCCTACTAAACCATATGATATCAACTCAATGTCGTTCTGCCATTGCTGATACGTATACTGCACAGAAATGTTTTTACGAGATTGTTTTTCTTTATTGCTGCACCCTGTATATTAAATTATGTAGGTATATTGTATATATTATTGAACTACACACGTTGAATATTATATAGATGTGAAACACTGACTTGCATACAGTCATAACAGTGAATGAATCAACTTAGATAACAACAACGAACGCACATAAGTTAGTTGTCAGCCGCAAAAATAACAACAAGAAAGACACACACCACAAATACACACACACCTAATGGGTGAACCAACTCACAACCACAACACTGACTGCACAAACAGTCACACCATCTGCATGTCTGATAAATTAAACAAACTAAACAGTGAGTAATAAGTGAGTGAGTGAGTAGGGTTTAACGTCCCGCCTGACACAGATGGCATTGGACCCTGTATATTACATTGCTGACCTAAAAAGTAGAGCTGGTCATTCCAGAATGTTAAAACCTGTTATACTGTTAAAAATTTTTTGACTTAGGAAGTGATGCCAAGAAACAATTCCAGTATAGAGATGGTCATTCCGGGGACGGCCTATCCAAGCAAAATGCACGCACACATAATAACGAAACAAGTTTAACCTTTACAGAAAAACACAAAACACGAAAACGACGTAATGCTAAAATTGTAAGAACTGCCAATTATAATTGTGCATATCTATCAAAATGGCAGTTCTAATAACCTTCTCTGTTATCCTCCAGACAGTCATCAATATCATAATGCTGTCTATTGGAGGACAAGGGGGAGTGAGTAATAATGATAACAACAACTTAAAACGAAAAAAATTTTGTTGCCACAGCATTTCTATGCCATCTTCAGCAACTAGAACAAGATTCAATATAAGCAAGTATTCACATTTCGTTTGTAAGGTTGCCACTGCTTACGCATCCCAAAATTTACATAAGTACTTGTCTGGGGTATTTTGGATAACCATCATTTTGGTTTTAACAGACTAACCTATACAAAACTAATGCAACTACAAATGAAATTAAGACACTTTCAACAAAAAATTCCAGAAAATCAAAGTTTGCAGGTATACATACGATACAAAAAGATCCACCTTGTTAACAACAGCAAACATATAAACATTACTGAAAAGCAAACTTCCAAATAAAAATTTTTTGACTTAGAAAGTGATGCCAAAAAACAATTTGAAACTAAAGAACATTGTGTTCCACAAACTAGACAAATCTCTTAGCTTTTCACATGAATCATTTTTCCAGATTTTCTCCTTCACAAAAATGTCACTGTTGAATATAAAGTCAATTCAAAAAAATTACAGGATAAGTAGCAAATCCTGTATTAAAAAACTCTCGTGGTATTTTGTCTCCTATTCCATACTATATCAACATATAATACAAGGATAATGCCTCAAGCAAAAAACAATGCACAATGCAAGGTTCACAAACAGACGCCACAAGCTTGAAATTATAACTTGACTTGTCGCAAACGAAATCACGCTTTCACTGTGCATTCGTTGTGTATCTAACGTTACCAGTAAGTGTGAATCAAAAATGCCGAAAGACTGTAACTTTTTGGGTGAATGCAGAAAAAGCCAAATGATAACTAAACTTAATAAAAAGACTGGATACCAACAACATAAAGCCTGTGAACAGAAATAACCAAGACCTGACAGTACATGTATGTTTCAATTCAAAGTCAAAGTTTGTTGCTGCTGTAAAGAAGCAATTAACTACAGAAAGTGTAATTTTGTTTATGTGAGTAAAGTGTAAAATAAGTTTGAAATATAAAAAGTTTTTTACGAATCGCTCACACTGTCAGGGATTGGGGTTACATAATCTAGTGAGCGCGCTGCACGACGGCGACGCACGTCCGAGCTGGGCCAACGCCCTGAGCGGGGGCGGCCGTAAAGGATGATTGGCAGGTAGCGCCTACAAGAGGAAGCGACAATGCAGTTGGGGATCTTTGCTACTGCGACCGTACAGGCGCCGTATCGGAGGCTGGGAGTGCTTACGGTGTTGACATGTTACTGTGTATATAACTGTAATATACGTGTACGAAGAAATTCGTCTTATTACTCGGCACACACTACCATTTATAATTTTATACAGTAACTGTGCACTTCCTAAGCGTCGGACGATGATCCGTTCGTAACACACACAGAATTTACAGCACAGCAAACCACATAGAAAAGAACATCAGAAACAGAACAATTAAAACCCGTGTCATTTGCATCAAACAAAGCGACTGTATTGACAACATAAGCGGCACCAACATATTGTTTATTAAATAATGGATAAAGTGATATTTATTAATGAATGACATCATGATTTTATTTATCAAATGCACAGACATAACTTGTCCTTTGCTTGATACTAAAGAAGCACTTCGAATGCTAGCCAATTTTGTAATGTTTTACTGCTAATGTGCTAAAGTACAAGAATGTACACCATTTACCGATACACACGAAAGTGCAGTTTGTAAATGGCATAGTTGCATAGTTTTAACGATCATCGAAAAAAAATCTCTGGCTGAAAGACAGCCAACATTCTGATTATTATTACAACAAGTTAAGCTAAAGTAAACAGAGGTGGCTTGTTTTAACTTTGTACAACAATGGACAACCGAACTGCCAAGATGATAATAAGTCCATGCTTTTGGGACAAAAACTACGGTAGTTTCTAATGGACAACCACTATATAAAAGCCACGTTATCATATATCTCTAAGATTTTGGAATTTTCAGACTGAGTGGTGCCGCTTATACACCATGTCTCAAAAAACTGCGTCATTTTATTTTTCAAATAACTCTGTGAAACAATGGACAATTCTGATAATTTTTGGCCAGCAAAATCAGGAAACAATTTTGCATAAATGATTATAGTTTTGGCCATCTCACCTTAATACAGTCGCTACGCTACCTTGCGAAATGCAGAAGTCGCAGTTTGGCCGTTTACAACAATGAGTGTATGCTGGATTGCGCATGCATCGGCCCAGAAAATCACTAAGACCAAAATATCATTTGAAATCTGTATTTCATCTAATCGTACTGATTTTAAGATCATACGTCAACGAAGTGAAATGACGCATCAACATCGACTGAGCCGCTCTGAGTCAGCGGTAACTGAACGTGCTGTTGGCGAGTGGCGTCAACGTCCACCGGTTGCGTTTTTGCTGGAGAAGGACATTTTGAGCACATGCTGTAACAAAGATGAGTAAATGGCTAAACTACGACTTCTAAATTTCACAGGGTAGTGTAGTGACAGTACTAAGGTGAGGTGGCGAAAACTAAAGTTATCTGTGTCAAGTTGTTTCGTGATTTTGTTTACCAAAAATTATCAAAATCGGCCTTTGTTTCACAAAGTAATTCAAAAAAAGTGGCACAGTTTTTTGAGACACGGTGTGTTTACCAAAGCTGTAGACAAATGCCGAACGACTCACAACATTCAAACTGCACATACACAGACATGCATGCATACAGTGTTCGGAGCGAGTCACTCAGCAGTGGGAATGTTGCTATTACTAGGAGAGCATCATTAACTGCCAGCCGTCATCCATGCGCTCAACGTATGGCTGGATGTTTGAGCATAGGTAACATACAAATGCACAGACTGATACAGTGGTGATGACACCTATCCATTTTGGGGCTGAGGGCAGCAAGCTCTTGCGAATGCAAGTCGCCAAAAGTGTCAAGGTGAGCAGCATATGAAAAGTGTCGTAACTCATGAATTCCCCTACTGACAGTGAGGCCCCAGCTGTTGGGCAACTTTTTGCAATTCTTCAAGGCCCTGCAGTAAACAGAGTCTGCTTAAGATATACAAGACAAACATAAAGACTAACTAATAAGCCTACAATCACAGATGTAACACAAGACACAATGCTATATGTCATATGCATTTTTATTTTGTGTTTAACTCAACGTCGAGGTAACATTTACTACTGATTGCTGCCCATGATGTATAGGTGTCGTCACCTATATTTACTCACAGACTAATGCACTATGCAGAGACACTATGTATTACCATTGCTGGAATGTATAAACGTACACAGTGGGATCCCTAAGAAGCTTTAATGTTAATGTAACGCAATGCTGCACAAATATCTGCTGGCCTTGAAGCTGCTGAGTTGATTAGTATTTAGTTGATAGCAGACATTCTTGGTTATAATTTCACTTCTGAAGTGTGCATAAATAACACAAAAACAAAAATACATTTACAGTTAGATATACTGTAAACAATCTGGCTGCCAATATTGGCAAAAACAATTTAAATACTGACATACAAAATATCAACAGAACTGTCCAACGTCATGTAGGAAGTGTGACTATTTTACCCTGACTGAAAAATGTCAAAAGCAGTTGTCCACTGCACAACAAATGCCATTCAAATATGATAATGTGGGTGAGCAAAGCATAGCTAACCTGACAAATCGGTTTGCTAAAGCCAAAATTTTTTTATAATAAAAACTGCTTTACACAGTTGATGGGGAAAAATAGGCGAAAGAACTAAAAGCAGCGTGAAAAGATAAACCATTATCAAGACTTGTGCTGCGGCTGGCAAAAATGACTCAACACAACGTAATATACTGTATGTGTCCTTCAACATATACTCTCTACCCATCTTTGTTCAAAATTTTATCAACTACTCATAATTTTCTAAATACTCTAGCAAAAAAACACACAGATAAGAACAAAAACAGTATTTTGATTCACTGGAGGCAATAAGAATGAGTCAGAACTGACAGCATTATTCCAGTAAATAAAAGTAGTTTGTCATGTACGAACATCACCTATCCGAAGGACAAATGCATTAATACCAACAAGCAATGCATATCGACAGCATGCAACATACATACACTGTATGTCGAACAGACTAAAATTAGCTATGATAGCCTAAAGGAAACGAATTCAAAGGTAACAACTTCCAAAAAAAATAAATTCTTGTGTGTGACAACACGTGGCAAGAAAACTCGTCAGTTCATTCCAAATTATGCTGGATATCTCAACACAGCAAACAAAACAGTAACATCCCAGCATATCAGCAACAAGGGTGCTTGCACGTGTGGCAAAATAATACAAAAAAACTAGGAATGAAATCGCTATCGGCTCTGTTCAATGTTCATCACAGATCGAAACGTGACGCTACAGAAATATGCAGAGTTACAACTCTTTATTGCAGGAAATAATGCAATAAAATGAAATAAGTTGCTTTACACTTGAGTTAGCTTGTTTTATTTCATTGTACACATGCAAGCATCCCTAGTGACAAGTCGGTAACAGCTGCACAATCAACTCAGTAAGCATATACCGTTGATACATGTATACATAACATTGAACTAAGTGCTGGCATAATGAAGAAAGCTGCATCTATGTATGAGCTGCCTGTTCCTGCATACTACAAGCCTGCTACTTGGGACTAATATCACAGTAAGTTCGTTCAGCTTTGCCGGCATGCATCGAGTCACTGTCGACAGCACGGTCAAAGCGAGATGACCACACAAAGAAATGAATTCACACGTGACAAAGTGACGGTTTCCTCTCACTTATGTTCACTCACATCAGTATTACTGATCTACAAAAACCATACTAAGTTCTTCCCAACCCACAACGCCCATAGGGTGGCGATGATCTAAGTTCACTTAAAAGTTCAGCCAGACACCAGCTTACACTGTCAGACCACAGATACAGAGCTACTGCATCACACGGTGTGCCTATTCATGCCTGCCCCAGCTTACACTGAAATTCGTTGCAGCTAAACATGGAAGGATGGCCAGGCTGAGTTGACCTGGTATCAGTGTTCACAGTTTTGATATACAAAAGCTGTACTGATGTACACCAATGCACAAAAAAAACTAAATGATGTAACAGTCTTACTGACAGAACACAATGTAAATATTGACGATATATTCTTGCAACTGACGAACTGAGCAAACAAGAAGAAAACAACGGCGAATGACAAGCTAAGAAGGCAAACAATGTAAGCAACATCGTGACACGAACAACCACGCACCAGACATGATTATGTACATATACATGACTTACAAAAACAGCAAACAAGCTCAGTGAGATAATAAGTAAATAAATCCGCAATTCAACTAGCTGGTAACATACACACAGTAAAGGAATCAATGCAACGAACGTTCGTTCAAGCTGCAGGGTATCAAACTGTCATCGTAATTCAGTTGCTCGCTGACACGATGTGGAGTGGAGTTGTGCTGAAGTTTACACTAACATCATTAAGTCCGAAAAACCACACCAACCACACACGGTAGTAGAAGAATGCAAAATTCAAAACAGCAGCAGCATTGGTTGAAAGATGAACTGGTGGTCGCCGGCGCCGAGCAATAAGTAAGTAAGTAAATAGAGCTATACGTCGACGACCATCTTCTTATGAACATCCAGACTGCCAACGACCTGAGCAACAGTTTTACACAATTACCATCAGAGCTGCTTGAAACAATCAACTGATTCAAATCAATTCGGCAAAACAAATTGAATTCAGACTCAGTTCAAGTCGACCCAGTAATTTCATGAAGCACTGAAACCAAGTTCTGGGGGGAAGTAGCATTTCTGCAATGCTATTCACACTAACTGCACATGCATGTTCACACTGCACACAACTTCAATGAGTACTCAGTTACAAAAAATTCAATAACTTTGCCACAGTTACAGATAATGAAATGCCCTTTGGCAATTTTACATGACTACAAATGGGTAATAAACGTGTAATACTTCACTTCAAATGTCTGAACAATTCCTCAAAAAATGTCAAAATAAAGTTGGTAAAAATTATAGGGGATACTTTTTGCTGCCTGTTGTATGAGTGACTAAGGCAAAGTGCACACTGTCAACTAGAGGCCATCCCAATGTCATCATTCCCAATTCACATAGCTACTTTTAAAATAAAAAGAAATATGAAGTAAGTCAAAAGTAACTACAGTTCAACCCTCCATTGCTGACTTTAGTTCAACAACTAATATGTTATACTTCACATTTCTGCAGTAGAAAATTAGCACATATAAAACATGCCATTCTCATTCCTGCCAATTTCTTCTCGTTCCCACTATAAGCTATATTGCTATACCCATTCCCACGGGATTTCCCACTTCCAGGAACACCTCAGCTATCGATTGAGAGGGTGAGATTAACAGTTTTGGAAATATTTTAAAGGCCAAATCACACTATTTTACATAACTGTTAAAAAGTGCTAATTGGCTTTATGAAATGCTAATTTGTCAATATTCATTAATCTTCTGGTTGCTAATACATCTTAATACCCTAAAAATAAGGTTCAAACTACTCAATTTTCCCTTTTCACGGCTTCGGCAATTTTTGAAACTGAGATTTAACTTGCAGTAGGGTTGCTAACTAGCTTTACTGCCTTGAGGTCAAATGCAGCTTAATTTAGGACCAAATAGCCTCAAAAAGCCACATATTCCATCAATAGCTGCTAGCCCACTAAAAAACCACAATATTCCATTACATTGTTAATTTTATTAATCGCACATCTCTAGTAGTGAACAGACCAACAATGACATCATTTCTGATGCCATATACGAGGGCCATCCCAAAAGTTTCCGGCCTCGACATATTAGACAACAATATTTTCCACAATCTATACATTAGTGAAACGTACATCCTTTACGAACTATAATGAGTCGATTGCGGATATGACGTTGTTGTAATTTATGAGGTCATATAGCTCTAAACCAAAACGATTTGGAGCGCTAACGCAAACAACATAGAATCAGGCTCACTGTTGCATGACAATTTTCCAGTCCGTAGCTAGGTGTACCAAAGTGGAGCCCCGTGCCATCTGATTTTGTGAAAGCCCTAACAAATGCGTTTTTGAATTTTTCATTTGCATATATGAATATGCAATAGCCTACATTTGCGCTAGCCGCAAATAAGAGCATTTGAGTCACTTACGACTTCATCCAAAAACGATGGGCATTCAAAAAGTTTTGAGCCTCCGTATATTGGACAAAAATTTTTTTATTATCTATATATCAGTAAAAGGTACCTACCTGGCGTATTCGTGTGAGCAGATTGTGGAAGTGACGTCATTGTAATTTATGGCGTCATAGGGCATTAAGCTGAAACGATTTGATGCGCTAATGCAAGCAGCATTTGAATCAGGCAGATTGTTGCATGAAACTTTTTCAGTCTGTAGCTGGATTTACCAAAGTGGGGCTCCTTGGCATCTGATTTTATAAAAGCCCTGATATCGAAGTTTATGAATTTCTCATTTGGGTCCGTGAATATACTATAGCCTAATCTGTGGTAGCCGTAAATCAAAGCACTTTAGGTAAAATACGACGCAATGCCAATATCTGATGGTATCAAACAAATTTATTAAAAATTTAGCTGTTAATTATATCAGTTGTGTTAGTGAAAGGCCAATCAGAATTTGTGACTAGTTACATGGGCCCCTGATGGACAGGGGGCGAGAGGGGCCCGGAAGCAAGCCATGCGCAATTTCCCCAAATTTCAGCACGGCAGTCCAGTCCAAAGTCTACAGTTACCCAGCTGGCTGTTCATGACTATAGACTTTTACACCAAGACCACCCAGCATACAGCAACGACCTTACCCCCAGTGACTATTATCTGTTTTGAAATCTTAAATCTGATAATGGTGGTGTCCGCTATCCATGATGATGAATGACTCAAGTCTTTTTTATTGACGCTCAAAATCGCTTCTGTTTAATGCCCTGTGACGTCATAAATTACAACGACGTCGGATGGGATGACCCTTGTATGCATCATTACTAGTAATGTAAATCCGACATTATTCGGAGAAAAAATGACGTATATCCTAGGTTTTCAATGCGACAAAGCGTACTGAAAGTGACGTCATCAGTACTGTGACACGTTCGAGTGCTTTCGGCTGGCACGACAATTATTATCGATATTACTTCAGAGCAATGTTTTCATTTCATTGGATTAGCGCAGGGGTCTCAAACTCATTTGGGGATGCGGACCACACTGCAAGATATCACTCAGTCAGTGGGCCGCATTGTTTTTAGAGACGACAAAATGCAGTAAATGCAGTAATTAATAGGCCACTACAAATGACAGAAGTTATTTTTACAGTATACACTGTAGTTTAGAACTTCAGATTTTTTTCCGTCTCCGACTAACTCTTACTGCTGATTTGGCAGAAACCAGAGAATCGACGTTAGTCTTGAAATCACGGGTGTTAGCCAATTGCAATGTTGCATCCAGACGTTTACTAGTGAGTCTTGATCACAAAGCGGATTCGTTGATCTTCATTGATGAGAAGAACTGTTCACAAACGTACGTACAGCCAAACATCGCCATTAGGCTATTTCGGAGGTTGCAGAGACTAATTTTGGATACTTTTTTCTGAACAAAATGGTAGAAATCAGGAACACCCATATCCGTGTACTTCTGCTTGTCACACTTCAAATCCAATACCTCCATCTGGAATTCTTCAGAAGCGCTTTCTGCGTCAACATCAAATGGAGTGGCAAAGAGTGCAAACTGTGGTTTAAGATTATTGAACTCTTTAAAACATCGGTCGAACTCTGCAAGAAATCCAGAAATGACATCTGCATAATCTTCTAGCCGCCGTGGCTTAACTTCACTTAGGCCTACCACCTGAAGAGATGAGAAATGGTCCAAGTTGCCAGCGCTAGCATTGGTCGCTGCCAGCATCAGCATGCGGCTCTACTAAAGAGAACGCAAATGAGAAAAATAGTAGTTTCACTGGGTTACTAGAAAAATGCTGTAAAATGAATATAACGACTTATTTTTATACTACATTTTTAGAATTTCAAATAATGTGTCGCGGGCCGCAAATGACGCCTTCGCGGGCCGCGGGCCGCGAGTTTGAGACCCCTGGATTAGCGTATTAGTAATAAGTGTTACAATCTGCACATTTTTAGCCAATATCGTTTTTTGATGCGACTTGGCCTCTGAGTTTCAGTTTCACAAGCAGAAATCTTACAGCACAGAACTCCTCGAAGGAGATCTTGCCGTCTCCGTCTGTGTCGGCGTTGATGATCGTCTTATCGACAATCTGCTGCAGCTGTGTGTCTTTGAGATTGTTTCCGACCATCATCTTGAGCACCTGGAACAGCTCGCCGTTCGAGATGTAGCCGTCGCCGTCCATGTCATAGATCTTGAAGGCAACTGAAACAAACACAACCCTCGCTCATGACTCAGTACCGCCCGCGGGTATCACGCACACACAAAACGCACACCAAAAACCCACGTGACCTTGACCTTTGACCTTGGTATTCAATAAGTATTCAATAGGTTGTCGTGGTATATGTTCAAGCTAAATTTCATCAAGTTAAGTGCAGCACATCATGTGAAACATTTTTACGGGGTCCCTCTAGAGAGAAAATTTTTTAATTTTTCTTTTCAAAATGGTATATTCTGGCGTACTTTATATTTCTGGCCGACGGCGGGGCCCCTAAACGTCGCGGGGGGGACGAGTGAAGATGACCGGAACGAATCGAAGCGCAATGATATCTCGTGTGCACTAAAGTAGTTTGCCACATTAGGGCTGTGCTGTTTTGAATAATTTATTGCTGAAATGCATTTTCCGAACCAACTTATTATGTTCTAGTGAAACAGTTCATCACATTGTTATTTTCCTGGTGCCCAGACCCCGCCCCCCATTTTGTGGTGAAGGTAGTAATTTTGATAGCAGTTGTGCATAACTGTGCATAGGTCACTGATCCTGTAAAGTTTTTTGAACCATAGGCAAATGGTTGCTTTGAGTGAAGTTCGCGGAAACA
>Ga0209671_1003282_pt1 | contig 15447 bp, 12 predicted proteins | sample WorMetHERISLAND2_2_FD_187401 | JGI IMG/M metagenome (GOLD analysis project Ga0209671, IMG submission 187401) | Marine gutless worms symbiont microbial communities from Max Planck institute for Marine Microbiology, Germany - Olavius geniculatus... | ecosystem: Host-associated > Annelida >...
TTCCTTCCCCTCCCCCTTCCTTTTTCTCTTTCCCTTCTTCCTTCTTTCTTTATGTGTTGACGTCCATGCATCCAACATTTGACGCGCCATAACTCTATAACAGTGCCAGATAGACGCATGGTCACCATGGACCACCCATAGGAAGTTGATAATTCCCAGCTTAATAAGGGCTAGTGCACACTAAACCACATACTTCGGTCTGTTACATGACAGCATGCTAACTGCTGGTTCAACCCAACAACAGACAGGCCCTGCAACTGCTGTGACACACAATCAGTGTCTACTGTAATAACTATTAAGTGATAATTACTGTATCAGATATTTTGCCAAATAAAAAATTGCCATATAATTCAAGTAGTAATACCTTTTGAGGTCGAGGTTTTCTGTTTTCCATTACCGTCAGTTGAGCAGCATCATCAGCATAGAGGCCAGCATCTGAAAACGATCCACCTGGATCAGTATACATGGCACCCGACTGGTCATATAACATGTCATAGTTATTATAGCTACTGTCCTCATCACCGACAAAGTAGTTATCAGCATAGTCGGTAGATGGTTCCAATTTGACCTGCTGCAAACCGGGTTCATCTTTAATGTTCTGAGCAGAAGCTGGATAAGCTTGTGCATAGCTGGCCACTGCAGTATGAATATGCTGAGCCTGTGTTCATCAACACATCAATTAGCTGTCACATTCATCATGAATGAGTCAACAAAGCTAAAAATAATAATTACACACATTACTGATAACGCTGTGGCCAATTAATGAGTCAGCTGTTGACTTTCTCTGCAAGCTGGGGCGCAGGATCTCGGTCAAAACCAATGACGAGCGACGGACAGCCTTTCTTTTCCAGAGACTTTCGGTCACAGTGCAACGATTTAACGCAGTCATCCTCCACGACAGCTTTCCCACATGTTCAGACCTCTGGCCATCCATGGATTAGTTTTTAACTTTACCTTTTTTGTTTTTAACCCCCGGGATCTTTACTACCGGGGGTATACAAAAAATTTTAAAAAGGAAAAAAAAATAAAATAATAATAATAATAATAAACAAATATATATAGCGCCAGTATGTCAACTGACTTCAGAAATAGCATCGGTGCAGTGGATAATGTAATGCCACTACAGGAAATTGAAAAATTGCTTCGGTGAAGAAAACACATCATAACAAAAACGGAGAGTAAGACGGCAATAAAACACAGAAAGTGCAGCTATCAGGATCAAAAAAACATGACAAGTCTTCGCTCATATTGCCAATGTTAATTCAATGTACAGTTGGTTTTGCAACAACACTCAGTCGTCACTAGCTGATGCACAAATATTTTATCACAGTGAGCAATAATGGACCATACATGGTGTCATAAACATACAGCCTCTGATTCTTTTGTGACAGATGGCACTGCATACAAATAAACGTGCTTTGATTCGCATATTGAGATTTTATCTTTTATTTAAGGTACTGATTACTGTCAAGCAAACGTGCATGAAAGCACCATATTTTGATAATACAGATACACAATTGAAAATGTTTACGTATATATCTATAAATATATCTCTGCGAACAAGTTCTGAGGTCATTTTATGCCGTTTTAAAATTATATGACACATTATTCTTCAATCACAGAAACACAACACAGATATGTTGTAAATCAAAAAATAAAGTTACTAACCACTATGGATTTCTGTACTCAAAAAACACTGTGATCAAACCTCAAGCTATGCTACCTTACTTACTTACTCACAAAGGCCGCACTGCGATGCTGGCTTACTGACACTATAGACTGTCTGCATCTACCTTTCGACCACTGCCATATCTTCTGGTAATTGCAACCGAATCCAGCAAATTTTTCAGGTACGTTTCCAAATTTGTCCAATTCCAGCAAACTATGGAAGATGCACGCAAATCATTTACAGGTAAAACCAGTTTTACCTGACATTACCTGACAGGGGTATGCGAGTTACTTGAAAGTCTAAAACAATGTCAACAACAGTGTATCGTACTGACATAATGCCATTCGAGGACTGCAAATTGTTCACTGTTTACTGTTCATAACTGTGATTCATTTATGCTTCATTTGACTTAGTCTTCAGAAAAATAACAAAAATCTAAGGGTAGCAGTAATTTCACAACAGATCCAGCACCAAATACAGCCAGATAAAAGAATGCATCTAGCTTCAACCAGATTTTCAAAACTGAAATCTGGCGAAAGCATTCTCAGTCAAAATGGAGCAGTGACAAACAGAGACAGAAAAATTACGTTAAAAAAGTAATAAAACTAAAACACACAATTACAAAATCAACTGCTTTGTAAACCAACGACAAATTACAACACAAAATAAGTGACCAATAGCAAACTAGTAGATGGCAAATGACAACAAATATATCTAATACACTGCAGTAAGTCAAACACCAAGACAAAACGTTAACTTTATATACAGTCAGCAAAGCAAACAATCCAGAGTTAAGACCAAGACTAATAAAATATGTTTACTCAGCCAATGTAGGCAAGTACGGCAAAAATCGTTCTAACTACACCAACACCAATATTTTCTATAACCCAGGATCATCAAAATCTCACACTGTGAAAGTGTAATTCATTGTTCTGAAATAAGAGAACCACAAATGCTATCCACTCTGTTGCTTGGAACCTCAACCCCCACCCCTCTCCCCTAAAACTGCCCATAGGAGGAAGTGAGAGGCAAGGTGCGGGCTTACCTGCACCGTATCGGGCGATGAAACTCGGCTATCTGCACACACTGTCATGGTGCCAAGAAAACAGTCTGGTGCTCCAATGTCCGGCCCACAATGAAGCCAGGAGGAACATGTGGCCAGCAGAAAGCTTCACAACAAATCCGCGACGCCTCTGGAGCTACCTGGAATGTATTGGGGTGGTGACCCCTGTCCCCAACCTGGAAGAGAGAGGTGGGGGCACACGTACCTAAGGCCCAAGGACTCAAACGCCGCATTCAGAGTGCGCGACCATGCAACACAAAAGGTGCCAGAGAAGTGTGACATACAGACTTTCTGCACATTATTATAGGCCACAGTTCTTTGTACTAAACTGTGATACATTACAAGGATTTGACCAACCTGCCAGCTTTTACACTGGCACAGCATTAGGGTGCAAGTTTGTGGGTGTATACAAAAGCCCAGGCCTTCTTCAGTGTAATGTGGTTTTCGTCACCAATCATCTGCAACTTCTCTGCATGATAAAATAAAAACATTCTTCTTGTACATGCCCGTAAATGAAATCTGATGATACACATTTCATCATTCTAGTTGGAAAATTGGAAAATCACAAGTGTAGCCTTCGCACACAATACATCGTTAAATCTCTGGAAATAAAACTATAGCATTATGAAGCTGTACAAACGGCGGTAAATGACGTGTATAAACTGCTTGCACATCTAGCCACATACGATGACATGTCAGCTATCAAGTTCTACAAGGCAAACAATCGTCCACGCTTTCATGCTGCAACATAAAAAAACAATAAGTAAAAAAGTATTTGCATAATGATCTGCTGCATATGCAGAAAATACACGATTCCGTCAGGATTTCAATGGTGGGACAAATGAGACATAATTAACTCATCAAAATATGTGCAATATAAATGAGCAAGTTATTGTTTGATAAAGCTACAATTCAACCAGACATTCGCCCATCTGTAAGAAACAGGAAACACAAAAAGCACCTGGCAATAAAACTCAAAATGATGGAAGCAGTTCAATAATGGGAAAATATGTACAAAAAATGATCAGCATATAATAAAAAAAGTTGGCACAAAAGGCATCAGAATTGGACTGCACAACTAAGCAAAAGAGCAAATGTGTCAAATTGTCATGGATGTAATTAAAATCATACAAAACTGGTGCATCTTTGCAATAACCAAAACATCTCGAAATAAAGTCTAACTAAACATAAATGAAGCCACAATTAAACCAGTTGGCAAAGGGGAAGGCACATTAACAAGAAAATTGACAATTTGACATTATACTATTACATTATTTTCCTTACATCATAACACTGTAACACATGCATATGTTCAACAGGCTCAACTTCTAACCACAATCATTATCCTGTATCATTAATACTACATACAGCCACAAAGTCAGAAACTAATGTTATGGACACAAACAAACATACATAACAAAAAGCCCAGCTGATGCTAGGATAGCCGACCGCACCGGCTGTCAGTGACCTTCAAATTCATCTAAGGTCGATGATTTTCATTACATCTGAAAGGGCATATGCCACTTCCCATTAGTGATTAATAGTAACCTTGGCCCTATCTATCACAGTTTCTGAGATATGGCCAGTTTTTCCGTTTAAAAAAATGCACATTTTTCCTACCTCTGCCCATTCAACCCCAAATTCTAAAATGTTTTCCTTGAAGTAGATCTCTGAAATTTTGCATGCTTGAGTTTCATACTCATGGCTAGTTATTCGTGTAAAAAGTTTTCCCCTACAGCCTGCTCATTAGTCACAGTACATCCGTTATGAACAGACGAACAGACAGACACACGGATGGACGACAACCATGCCAATAGCTCGACAGTTACTTAAGTACGGTTGATTTACAGTACATCATTATTATGGCGTCAGATTCCGCAGTCATGCCCAGTTAACCGACATACAAATTACAATCACTCTGCTGCAAAAGGACATTATGATGAAGGCAGTCGCGATCGACGAAACATCAACAACACACTAATTAAAAATTGTAATGTGACGAATTTACACAACTCTGTTAGACGATGGCTGAAGTACCATGCCGTAGTGTCTGCAATAAGGGTGCACTGGATCCAGAATATTCCGATCCAGCAGATCCGGAACAGATCCACAGACTTTCTATCTGGCTGAAACTACATCTGTGATCACAAGGCTTCTTTATTACCTTTGTTACTAAATAAAACTGTTTTCCAAAAAAAATAAAATCAGTAGCTGAGGTCAAACTACAGTGAAATTTGGCTGGTGTGTCAGTTAGACCGCACATTCAGCATTCATTAGCAGATTTTTAGTCTACGCCATTATACCTTATTACCTCTGCCAAGGAGGTTATGTTTTTGCCAGACTTTGTTTGTTTGTCTGTCTGTTAGCAAGATAACTCAAAAAGTTATGGACGAATCTTTCTGAAATTTTCTGGGAATGTCGGGAATGGCAAAAACTACCAGTGAATCAATTTCGCGGATGATCTGGAAGGAATCCTAGATTCTGGATCACTTTGAAATTTTCGTTACCATTGCTTTCAATGGGGCACAAGGAAAACTGCTGACAAACCAAAAATGGTGCTGGCACCTAGCGAACAACATGGCCTTGGCGGAGGTGTGTGGGCTCTGACTGCTTTCTAGTTTCATATATGATATCAGAAGTCAAATGCTGGAGGTCGAGGATCTTTTCACGTTTAGTGTCATTATCGAAACATCTGAAACATTTGCCATTGAAACATTTGACTGGATGGCCAGATCTCACTGACCAAATGCTAGTTAGGATCCGACTGGGACAGATCTCAGCCAGATTTAGCATCTGTGGATCTGGCCGAATCCACAAAAACCACTGGCTGACATCTGAATACGTATCAAGTGCACCCATAGTCTTCAGTTGCCAGTTTAATGTTATGAGCAAACTCAGCATATTATCACGCAGCACAAAGAAGCCATGGTGGTTCACTGCTAGTCTGAGTAATGACCTATTCACACCGCTGAGCAGGGTTGTTAGCAATACTGGCCAAAAATATTGCAATAGCAATAGCAATACTGATTGCAATACTTTTTCCAAGCCAGTATTGCAATATTGATAAGGACTGCAATTTTTTTTTGCAATACTCCACTATCCGATCCCCCTAAATAAATTGTGATTTCTGCCACTGTGTACAATTTTTAAAAATTTTGGGTTGAATACAGACTACGAGATAACATGATCAACCCAGAATTTAAACAATAAGCAAGTCATGCTGATGTGCAATTTTTCCATTTAGTCTTTTTCGTGCGATCAAGCAATAGAATGAAAAGATTCTTTGCGTAATTAAACAGCATCCTCACGATTAGGAGTGTACCAAACATAAGAATGTATTGCTTTTAATTATTGCAATATTTCAGCACTAAAAGTATTGCAATACTTATTGCAATAATTGCAATACTGCAATATTAACAACCCTGCTGCTGCCACTCAACACAACTCAACTGCTCAGCCAGGCTGGCAAACAACGCTGGTCTGTGCACGGCACTGTGATTAAAAAAAGGTTAAAAGCCGGTATCATAGCTCTTAGTGGAAGCCCATTCCAGAGCTATGGAGCGTCACCTGCCGTATGGGATCCCACAGTGTTACCTGCCACCTGACACAGGTGAACGCACCCCACCTTAACCCCAGCCAGATAAGCTGGTACTCCATTTACCTACCCCGGAGGGATAGAAGGCTGAGTTGACCTAGGCGGTTGGTTACATACCGAGATGGTTTACCTGCCTGCAGGCAGTCACCCATCCAAGTACTAACCCGGCCCAGTGTAGAGCAACTTCAGAATGCTAATGACATCACTGATTGTCACCCACAGTTAAGTTGCGTTTCATCGACGATTCGAGTTCACATCTCAACAGTCCAGCTGCATCTAGTTTTACATGGCGTTGTAGGTGTGAACTGGCTATGAATGCCCGGAGGCATTAAGCCAACCAACAGTCAACAGTCTGTGATGTGACTTTGAGACACAAGTTATTGCTGATGTCACGCAGTGATAGAGTCATAGCTGGGGTCATGCAACAGCTTCGCGAGTGATTTCTTGACGCGTAGAGAAGTGAGCCTGGCGGCGGGATTGGCCGACCAGCATTCATGCATCAGTTTTGACACTGCCGACATGCACTGTAAACACCACACACGTACAAAGACACATCATCAGCAACAATTGTGTCATGTTTTTAGCCCACCAATAGGCCAAGCCTTGGAAACAATCAGTCCATCTGTTTCTAATGCACATATAGCAGCTAAACCATACGTCATAAAGGGTTGGCAATGGTACCGTTGGATAAGGCAATGATGGTGTCCTACAGGCTGTCAATAGTAACCATGCCTCTATCTGCAGCAGTTTGCCTCAGTACTATGAATGCAAAGTTGCTGCCTGCAACCATCGCTCACGTGCACCGAATTACTGTATCGTATCCTAGCGTTGATGCAGCGTTCGATATAGCAGCATCACCATAGCGTGTACAGAACTACAGTCACTCATGGAAATCGCTTTCTTTCTGCAAACGGTAGTCAAATGCTGGCCTTTTGGATATAAGCGTAGACTGTACTGTTGGCCCACTCTAGCAACAGCTGGGCTTCTTGTTTTCTTTTTCTAGCGAGCTTACATCTTTTTGTATACCTGCGTGTGTGAAATGAACTGGATGATAATGACGATAGTGCTGCATCAATAAACGGTAATCGGTGTGAACGTTAAAAAACTGGGTTTACACGACATATGAAACATTCTTCCATCTGTTGTTGTCTGGCTTTATCACGCTAAATCGTGTTATCATCCAAACTCCAGAAACGTAGGGGAGTGATGGTCAGGTCAGGTCAGGTAGTCGTGTAGTCGTGAGACCATAGATTCGCTCTTCCACCGTGACCGCGTTTAATAGCCAGCTTCCATTGATCAGCAGATGGGCGGTTGTTGAGTGATGGTGGCATGTCGTATACTTGGCTTTTATAGCAAGAGAACACATTCTTAGTACTAGCAAAGTTCCCGCCCAATGGGCAGGAGTTTTGCCAGCAACTCAACCACCCTCAGGCTGGCCATAGAAAGAAATGGGGGGCAAGGTTAGGGGGTGCACGTAGCTGAGACCCAAAGACTCAAATGCTGCGGTTGAGGTCCATAACCATGCAACACAGAAGGTATGACAGTCAGACAGACAGACGAACAAACTTTTCCTGCATTATAGTAAGATTGACAGAGACAAATCTTCAGCAACAACTGCACAGCACAGGCATTTCTAAAATGTACTAGAGCTATAAATTTTTCTTCAATACTCTTTATAAACCTTTGATGTCACATGTTAGCTATTTGTGACCATAATCACTGTTTACAGACTAGCACAGAAGCAGAATGTCACTATGACCTTGTCGGACTTCCAGGGGTTGGGAATTTCCGGTCGACGTTGCTCGACGCAGACAACGCAGTGCATCTCATCGAAGCTTGGGTCGTTGCCGACACAATCATAGAATGGCACCTGATACTCCAAAACCATACCTAACAACAACGACAAATACAACAGTACACTATAGCCATTGTGGCATAGCGGCATGGCTAAACACTGCAGATCAACTGCAGATTCCTGAAATTGCCTATGTTAGTGATCGCAGATGGCACCATAGATTGCATCAGATCAACCACATATCCGGAAATAGCTGATGTTAGTGACTGACTGCAGAACGTGCAGATCGATCATTGTCCACAACACTGCAGAAATCAGCTCCATTCACGCTGTCAATAAGTTACTGACCTAAATGCAGTAATCTGCGGCACCACGGATTGTCCTGCAATAGACAGCATTAACACATTGACGACCGTCTGGAGGATAACAGGGAAGATTATTAGAACTACCATTATGTTAATTACATATGCACTCGTATAATGGAGTTCTTACAATTTTAGGTTAAGCTTATTTTTTGTGTTTTGTGTTTCTGTAAAGGTTAAACTTTCCCTCTATTGTAAAGTTTAAACTTACTGTTCTATTATTATGTGTTTGTGTGCATTCTGCCTGAAAAGGTCATCCCTGAAATGACCTATACTGTGTCGGAAAGGATGCTAAACCCTACTCACTCACTCACTAAAATTAGCAATTTCTGGCAGCTGAGCCTATGTTGAGTTGAGTTCCTATGGTTGCTTTGCAGTTCACACACAGTCCTCAGACAGAAACAAAAAAGACAGAAGAATGGACAAGAAATTTGAGCTAATGCTCACGAGACACGCAGAAACCTATAGCAGTTCCTGTTCGCAAACTGTCAGTCTATCTCCAGCCATTTCGTTGCAGTTCATTCTTAAGAATGCACGCTGCAGCCGAAGATTGCAAAAATCAATAAAAACCCCTTATTTTGGAAGCTCAGAGTCTTTCAAAGTCATCAATGCTGATACAATGGAAAATCTCATCACTAGTGCTTGTTGTGATAGGCAGCATGCCAATGCTTATCTGCAACTGTTTTCATATAAGACTGGCCAACAACGGTAAAATAACGACTTTTACGGGGGTACTGCTCTTTGATGTCCTTGTGCGCAGGTTTCCTTGAACCTAGAAAATCAGGACTTGGACCATCGAAATCTACATTCAATGCTGAAAGTTTCACAAACAGCTTCTCCACAACTATCTCAATTCATTTTGATGCAATTCATTCTTGAAATGCGTCTCGCAGTCCAAAATTACCAAAAAATCCATAAAAGCCCCTATTTTGGCACTCAAGGTCATCCAAGGTCATTAAATTCAGTGGCAATCGAGAGCCAGTGTACGACTTACTATTAGTGATTAATAGTAACCTAGGCCCTATCTCACAGCGACTCATCGCAAGTTTTTCCTACCCCCTCTCATTTAGCACCCTCGTTCGGAGTGACACCCTCCGAATTTATGGAAAAGCTTTATGGTTACCGAAAGGAATGAAAGTAGTCTTTCATGCAGCCAATGGTGAAGATTTGGTGATCCTCACTTGCACCGTTTTTGACTGACCCACCCGTGTGACGGACGGACGAAAAAAATTGTGATGGCTAAGATGCACTAAATCAGAATAGCTGCTTTCGTGGGTAAAAGGGCAAAGTAGTGACAGAGTACCTCAGATAGGCAACAATGGAAAAACGTAGCTTCCTAATATCATCCATTAGAATGAAATTCAGCAATAACGTATGTTAATATCAATACTGTATTAATATCACAAAGGATCTCTATCTCGAAAAAAGTATTTCTAAACTACACTTAAAGCTACTTCTGCAATGCAGTGAATCATGAACACTGTCCTGTAGCGCAATGAGCAGCAAGCCATCGAATGACATACAACATTTATTGTCTAATCCACACATAATTTCTTAACAGTGACCAATTGTGCAATAACAAAATAACAATCACCACTAACACAACATATTCTGCAGTGCTCTATGCAATGCTTTATTTACCGTATTTATTATATTATTATTTATTATTATTATTTGTTATTTATTTACACACACATTAACCCATTCACAGTGCAGGAAACAGTGAAAAATCACAACTGTACTGAAAACTTTAACTGTTATGAATGTTCAAGTCAATGCAACAAATTTAAAGTCTAATACTCTGACAGATAACAGCATAAAGCTACAAACCATCGAATTCACAGCGCCTTGAAATTTCCCACAGGAGCAGCGCAAAGGAGTACATGTCAGCCTGGCGGTAAGACTCAAAGTGCGAAGTGTTGAGTGTTTCGTCGAGCACTTCAGGCGCCATGTAGCGACGTGTACCTTTGCGAGTTTCATTTGACGCCATGTTTATCTCACCAGACTCACTGCATCAACAATGCATATAGGCACTATACACCATGTCGGGGAAAAAACATCCCGAACATCGTCCATTCTAACTTGAAGAAAAAATATCAGTTTTTAAAAATTTTTGACACCAATATTTCTGACACAACTGGCCATCAAATGACAGTCCAATTTTACACCGCACCCACTGCGTGCTTCTGCACTACCTGAGGAAACAAAACCAACAAAATATTGCACTTTAATCCTATTTTGCCTGTTTGGGTTTTCCCAGGTAGTGCAGAAAAAGACATTTGGTGAGGTGAAAACTAGAACGGTCTTGACAAGTAGCGTCAAAACTGTTCGCATCAACAAATATTAAAATCTGTCAATTCTTCTTCAAGTCACAATCAATAATGTTGTGGATGCTTTTTGACGTAATGTCGTTCATTTTAACTCATATTTCATTGGTTCTGTTTTCCCCAGGAAGTGCAAAAGCAGACATTGGGTGAGATCGAATATTGAATGGTCATTTGATGACCAGTTGTGCCATAATATCTGTACCAAAATCTATTAAAACTGGTTATCCCTTCTATAATCGACAATCGATAACGTTTGGGATGGTTTTTTTTCTGAACACAGTATATATCATGCAATGGCATTAGATAGATGAACATATTACAAAGTCTTCAACAAATTATTGTACTAAATGAGAAAAACTATCCAAAATGCAGAATTCAACTAATGGTTGTTATTTATCACAAACTAAAGCAAAATCAAAACAAAAAATACTTGAGACTGTAACCAATCTAATGTACTCCTCATGCGCAAACTGCGCATCATTTTCCTTTCTATTCTGTCAAGAGCTTTTTTGTTTTTTTTTCCGGCTTGTATTAGAGATCCGGCGTCGAATTGAGACCCGTTTAATATTATACTAATAGTGACCAGTGTCGAGGTCGTTATTGGATATTGTCTCCCCGACGTTCGCAAAATATTGCATGATTTTAAGAACTGAGAGGAAAAATTTCCAATAATGGTGGATGACGCTAGTTGCCATTTGTCTTGTTATACCTCAATGCATGCATCTATCTGGCGCCGTTACGGAGATATGGCACCTCAAAGATAATGGGGTCACGACCTTGACCTTTTGGGGTCACGTGACATCATCAGTCACGTGACCATTCGATTCCCGGGGGTTGACTTCCTATGGGTGGTCCATAATGACCATGCGTCTATCTAGCACCGTTATGGAGATATGGCCGTTTGAAGTTCTTCAAGAAAGCTCTTCCAGGAACAGAGGTTCGATCGGCGGTCGGTCAGTCCTTAATATTACACTGATCTCATATACTCCTCTTCGCTACATTAGGAATGTAGCGCGCGAGGAGTAAAAAACCTGTCATGTCACAATCTTACTTGCCACCTGATACAGGTAAACATGCCCCACCATAACCCTAGCCTTTCATTCCTCCAAGGAACGTAAACCAAGTATTCACTTGCCTGCAACTTTGCTGTTATGTTGCTTGTCTATTTTACGTCCGCAGTGCTTTGACGATGGCACACCATTGCCTGTATGAAGCCATGCTCCCGAAACTACGTGTCTAAAGAACTTGGCTTAACCAAAAAGTGCACAGTCAAACCAAATCTCTGCATGAGAAATATAGGCAAACGAACATAAAATAGATGAATTTTCCCCCAGAACTTGATTTACTGCAAGCACGAATGAGTTACCTGACGTAGCGAACCGAAAGTCCGAGGTCTGCAATGCAGCATGAGCCATCCTTCTTCACAAGAACGTTCTTGCTTTTGATGTCTCGATGTGCAATGGCCGGCTTACCTTCAACGTAAGACAAACTGATGACATAATTACAATATGCACTCCAATATAAACAACCAGTAATCATAATGAAACCATTCATTCTTACTGAACTGTGTACCGTACTTTTCTCAATAGAATTTTTCCGTTACAGTAAGACGACTATCAGCCATTCAGTGCTTCAATGCTGTTGGTCATCATCATCATCATCTCTGGCAAGCACCACTAAGAGAGCGTAGCGTCGAACGTAGACATCAATCTCCAGAGTGGATGGTTCTGAGCCAGGTCAACTGCGTCGTCCATATTGAGGTCGCTGGATTTCAGATCCTGCTGAATGGTTTTCATCCATGTAATACGAGGACGTCCCAGTGGTCTCCTCCAGTTTCCTGCAGGGGAAGCTGTTATAATATGCTGTTGGTGGCATGCAAAAACCCCCACTAAAAACAATTCCCAACTGGCCAGTTTCAGACCAACAATTAAACTATAAATGTCATAAAAAATGATGGCAAATATGTGAGTAAGTCAAATGCTAATAACATGCCAGCCACAATATATTTCCTGCCATTTTTCTGACTCTGGTGGGACTCCCCATGTCGTGGACAATGACATTTAACAGATTTTTTATGTCTTTTTTATGTTATGTATGATTGCATTTTGTCAATCTGTTTTATTAAAGAGAGATGATGATGATGACGATGATGGAAACCTATAGTGTAAAATGTAGCAATGACAATGATAAAATAATGCAGAAAATGTTCCCCTTGCACTAGATCACTGAAATTTTGGAAGCCTAGGTGTATGACACAAGGCTAATTATTCATGTACAAAGTTTCCCCCTACGACCTACAGTTTAGCCACAATACATCCACGATACTGGAAGTGCATATGAAACATTAGTCCACTCCTCTCCCCTTTCCCGCTATCTGGTGGCGCGTTTTCAGGTCTTGCAGTTCAGTCGCCCATTCGACGAACTCGACTACAGTTCAGAAGTTTTTGGTTTTTTTTCGTTAAGTTCCGTTAGTGGAGTCAATCCGACACTAGAGATGTGCTGTTTTAACAAAACATTCATGTGCAAACACTACTAATTTTACAAAGACCTGGTGCACTTGTGTGTGTTGGTACATCGTGTACAAAGTGTTCCCCTACAACCTACAGTTTAGCCACAATACATCCGTTACAGACAACGACAAACAGATGACAACCGTACCAATAGCTCAACTGTTACTCAAGTACGGTCGGCTTATTTGCACAGCACTGTGATGTCCCAAAATAGAGAAACACTGCATGTGTCCAACACAAGTCGAAAAATCTAAGTAACTGCCTTTCACCGAAACTCAAAATCCCAAACGGAATGTATCCATTCCGTTTCATAATTCAATACCTTGTGTGCCGTGTATTTCAGAGTGTAGGTGTGCAATGCCATTCGCTGCTGAGTGCGCCAGTTTCAGCACTGAAGCCACGGTGAGCACGTTCTCACGTAGGTAATCATGGAGTGATCCATTCTCATGGTAATCAGTGATCAGAAGCATCTGAGTCCAAGACCCGGTTCCCTTTATGTCAGCCGCAATAAAACCTGCCATTCCATACCACACATTGAGAATGCACCGTGTGCGGTAAAAAAGTAAACCCCAAGATATTCTACAATAGAAATGTCAAACCTGAACGAATCTGAATAAAATTTCACGACGCTCTTAATCCCCAACAAATTGCAGAACCGAACACCTAATTTCATTAAAAAAATATTATTTTTAGCAGAGTTATTAATTGTTGAATATCGATAACAAACTAGGAATTTACTTTTTTACCGAACACTGCGTAGAATAATAGAACATCACATCTACAGTTATGCATGGCATAACGTTCTAACTACAAGCTACAAAGTTCTTCAAAATGTTACTTAAATATTTATTTAATTACAAAAAAATATATCAAGCAAATCTGCATGTTATTTATCAACAAAATGTACAAAAACATTCAAAAAAACACTGCAAAAACATCCAAAAAGACTAGAGCTGTCAAAGCATTAATTTCTTAATGCATGCATTAACGTGTTAGTAACACATAATTAATACTGCTGATAGTGGGCGACTTCACTTTTTGACTTGGACTTTCGCTGAGTCTAAACTTCGGTCTAAGTACCTACTTAAGTCAAAAAGTGAAGTGCTTTCGCTGAGCGAAAACATGGCAACTAACACGGATAGTTTAGTAAATTAAAACAGTCTGGTAGCAAAAATAAACGCCCTAATGAATACACAATGACGCAAGACGTTACGTAATTATGTCATTTGCATGCGCGGCGCAATTAAATAAGCAAGTCCAAGCATAACTGGTCAATTTATTTCCTGTTAAGTTTACCGGTTTTCCGCCATTTTTAATCGTTTAGTTGAACTTTGGTCTAAGTATAGACTTTAGCGTTCAGCTTTAGCTTTGGCTCAGCAAAAAGGCTCAGCGAAAGTCTAAGTCAAAAAGTGAAGTCGCCCATTGTACTCGAGAGGGTGACAGAAATGAAGCCCACGAAGTTGTGCTTGTGTTCGCAGGACCGTGACAGTAGTGACGAAATGGCAACAAAATAATTTCTAATTACTTGAATATTGTTCGATCATCAAAGAAACGCAGTTTAATGGAATATTTAAACTCCTGCGTCACAGAATATACGGTAGTAAATTTACATGTATGTATGTGCGTTGATTTTTTTCAATGCAAGTTAATTTATTCATTTAACACATTAATTTGACATCTCTAGAAAAGGTGCATCATGTAAAATGTTGTCTCCAATGTTCTTGAAATGTCAATGATAACAGACAAAACTTTTTGCCATACTACCCTTGACATGCTACTTCAAGACCAATGAGAAAAAACAACTTAGGGCGAGTTGCACCAACGTCGTTCATAATCTTGGTTCAGCTGAACCTAGATCAAGAGTTGAACCGAGTTCACGCTGAATTATGTTGCACCAAGTTGAACTTGGATCAGCTGATCCCGTTCAGTTGAACGGCCGTGGCTATACCGTGGACGACTCTGATTGGTCAAGCCGTGCTCAGCCCGTAGGCCAGTGACGTCAGTCACATGCGCTCATGCTAATGCTTACGAAACAGTCCAGCACCGATTGGCAGTAGTTTGTTCGAATTTAAGCTTCCCTGAAGTTATCACACAATTTTCGCATCAACAGTTGCATGATAAAGTTC
>Ga0209671_1003283_pt1 | contig 15443 bp, 12 predicted proteins | sample WorMetHERISLAND2_2_FD_187401 | JGI IMG/M metagenome (GOLD analysis project Ga0209671, IMG submission 187401) | Marine gutless worms symbiont microbial communities from Max Planck institute for Marine Microbiology, Germany - Olavius geniculatus... | ecosystem: Host-associated > Annelida >...
GGCAATATCACCTTTTGTAATTTTTGCTGTTTTCGATGTGCAAGTCCTTAAATGTTGCCGTTAACAAGTGTATAAACTAATGTTTTGTACATTTATTAGTTGTAACGTCGGGATACCTGCAGTAAGTCACCGAACATAAACGCACTTCAACATGACTGTAGCAGGAAAGAGGGGCTTGATGTCCCCCGCTCTTCCAGAGACGAAACGCCCATATAATTTTGCTATAATCCATGCGAAAGAGATGCTTGCAGTTTTTGTGTCACGTAAATGCCTATAAATTTGTTCCATGTATCGTATAATTGTATGTGATAAAGCGCATTAGAAATCTTTTTGAGTATACGCTATTTAAATTTACACTTCACTTACTTACTTACTTACTATATTTTATCACAATCTGTCGGTAAGAAAATTACAAATTTATACTATATTTAAGTGTATTCTAATAATTTTGTGTTGTACTTTGTACACATAATACTTTTTCCTCAAAGCGCAAAACATGCAAAATTTCAAGCAATATTTCCTCATGCCACTTGTACCGCATTTACACAATGAAGCTAGCTCGACGAGCTGGCTCGACGAGCTGGCTCGACGAGCGCACGACGAGCTGGCTCGACGAGCGCACGACGAGCTGGCTTATAAACGACGAAGCAAACACGATGCAAACTTCCAGCTCGTCGTGCGCTCGTCGAGTCATCTCGTCGAGCTAGCTTCATCGTGTAAACGGGGTATTAGTGCCAGGCGTGATCTACCTAGTTTCAAGACTACATCTTTGCACCACGATGCAATAAACATTCATTACAGATCCAAAGTCCTTGTCCAGCCCGACTAGCTTGTAGAGCGGTGCTTCCAGTCCGACATCACGTACGCGGTGCTATTATGGTGCATCGCGTCCTGTGAGCGTCTGTTTATACCTCAGCTTTCGCTGCTCCTTTTCCCTGCAAGCATAGACGTGCCGGCCATGGCTGAGTTAATCAGACTGGCTGACTACAGATTTTACCGAGATTCTTCACCAGGTCGCTGACAGCCAGGAATCCTAGTAAAGCCCACTAATCACTGCAACGCAGCACTCGCCATGCATCACAGACTTAGTGGTCCATCCACCAACTGGATAGATGGCCTAGACACAAGGCACCCTTTCCCACCGTACGCTATCATGAAACAAAAGCAAACAAACCCCCATCACTGAACATTAATAAATTAAATTAATTCTAATCGTAAAAAGGTATTCACCGATTAATTTCCGCAGCTATAATTATCCTGCGTTCTTCTGAATGTCTTTTCTCGGATTCTTATAACCTGCTCTGTTCCAGTGTTGTAAGCATGCGTGTGTGTGTCTGACACGTACTCGATAAACTACAGTACTAACTTACCTGCAATAATAACGACTCGATAAGAAAATTTAAGGAAAGAAAAAAACGAAACGAGGTTTGAGCAAACCAGGGGGCTGGCGGTAGAGACTAGGAAGGCGTTGGTTCGTCCGGGGTGATCATAGTCGTGCATCGCGGCGGCAGTGAATAGAGCCATCAGTTCGAGGGGCTGGAAGTTGACGCCGACAACACCGTACTGACCACGATTAGGACTAGCGCAACAGCTCACTGCCGTCAGCTGACTGGACAGCGTTGACCGCGTACTGTCCGCTGCAGCGTTCAACCGCACAATATAAAAGTACAATTAACGGGTTGAAGGAGTGCATAACTGTGCACGAAAAACCCATCGCAAAGCTACGGAGCGTCACCTGCCATATAGGATCGCACGTCATCGTACCTGCCTTAACCCCAGCTAAACAAGCCGGTACTCAATTTACCTACATCGAAGAAATGAAAGGCTCAGTAACGTTAACCTTAGCGTTGGCTATATACCGAAATGGTTTACCTGTCTGCAGACATTCTTTCACCCATCCGAGTAGCGAGCGACCTGACCGGCAGTCGAACTCACAACCTTTTGATCGTGAGTCTGACGTCCTAACCGCGACGTTACCAAGAAAACATCATTTGCCGACTCACATCGTAAATGACAAAGCAGAAATACACGAATTTCTAACTTTAAAGGTAGCTTTTTGCAACCTCGACCCTGACCTTTAATTAGGAAATAAGGCATACCGTCGGATATCACTCATCGACCTATAGAGGCTCCAAAGTTCATTCAAATCGAAAAAGAAAAAAAACTTCTGTGGACGTAGGTACAGTCGGACGGGTACTTTAAGTGCTTACATATTGCTACTGAAAGCAATGGCTACAGAAAAAATGTTTTAAACGGCCTTACAATGAACGTACAGGAAATGAGGTTGTGCATGGTCACTAATAGGCCTAAATTACTATACAGACCGGTGACTGTGTCGTCGAGTGGAACTTGTGGAAGGCCGGGGACAGGCTGAGATGTCATATACCAGACAGCGTGAACCACGTCGGTAGCGTGTAGACGATTGTGATCTGTACGCGTACAACCAACCAACCAACCGAACAGCAATCTTCACTTTTGGTCGCGCAGACAATTATTCTTCGTTCTTGCAGCAGCAAGTTCTGTGGACGCGAGTCGATAAAAGCGTCAAACGGGATATGGTCCGGGCGAGTGTTGTAACTCATAAACTCCCCTAGTCTAAGAAGCCGCTATGGCAGTTTTGTGGGGTCGCCTCACTTTGCAAAAAAAATGGAATTTGCAAGGAAAAGAAAATGGAAGAAAAATGGTAGATTTTGGCCAAGTGTGGAATTTGTAAGAAACGGAAAATGCGAGAAAAGATAAAGTTAAATCTGCAAAAAAATTGCAAGGAATGGAAATTGCAAGGAAACCGTCTTGCAAGCAAAGTTACACTTTTTCACACTGTTAATGTATGTTAATAAATGTTCAGAAACGATTAACTGAATATCATACTAGTAACAAAGTACATTTTCCCACATTGTTAATGTAAGCTAAAGTATCTTGAAAAAATGTGCAAAGATTTGATATTATCAGGTAATTTAGAATGTTCAAATCATCAACAGCAAAAATCATAAAAAGGTGATATTGCCTGCATCACATTAACTGTGTATCAACGTACTGCTGAATATTATCATATTACCGCTGTAACTACTACTTACCTTACCTTACCTTACCTTAGTTCATCCCGCATCTAGATGGCTGCATTGGGCCACGCGTTGACGCCATTCTGCTTTGTCATTTGCCAGTACCTCGGCCTCCTCCCAAGTCAAGTACATGTTCTTAAGGTCTCGCTTGATGACGTCCATCCAATTCAAGTGGGCCAGTGAGTGTACAAGTGTCACACTATTACTATTACTAATTTTACTAACTGCAATAATTCTTACTGCTGGCAGTTCTGTTGAAATAGTTCGCTCCGCTGTCCAGAAATAAAGTTGTAAGATGTTTCGAGTTATGTAGGACGACAACAGATTGAGACTAGATGTAAAGTTTTAGTGCTGCGTTTCTGGCGTACCTCTACGTATGCAGAGCAAAAGAGTCATTGAAATGGACCCGGGCTTGGAAATGCTGTCGTAAAAATCAAGGCGACACGTTTTTACGCGACACTACGGTGTAGTTGTAGGCGGTAATGCACGTGGTGCTAATGCAGATACACGACCGCGTTTTGTGGCACGGAATGAAAGAAGTCGACTCGACAAAACAGCGATGAAGTAGAACGTTAAGGCTGGCCGGAGAGGTAAATTAATGCGACATTAGACAGAGAGAGCGTGACAGGATGTCGTCCCGCGGCAAAGCACTAAATTCTGTTTAGAACGCACCCAGTCAGTCGCCGGTACTCAACGACATGGGCACCAATTCTGCGAGCGATGACCTCTGCTCAACCATTTTTTACGCGCGAAAGCAGCTACTGCTTTCAGCGCGTCTTAGCCCTCGCAATTCTGTCCGTCCGTCCGTCCGTCTGTCTGTCTGTTTGTCTGTCCGTCTGTCCGTCACACGGGTGGATCAGTCAAAAACGGTGGGAGGTAGAATTACCAAATTTTCGCCGTCGGCTGCCTGGAAGACTCTAGTTTCAGGAACCGTAAAGCTGTTCCATAAATTCAAAGGGGGTCACCCTAAATAAGAGGGGGTGGTCAAAATTTGCAATTTTCGGCCAATAAGTTGCTGTATCTCAGTAACGGTGCGAGATAGGGCCTAGGTTACTATTAATCACTAATAGAAAATCGTATACTGGCTATCGATTGGCGCCGAATTCAATGACCTTAAATGACCTTGAACGCCAAAATAGGGGGTTTTATGGATTTTTTTCCATTTTGGCCTGTGAGAGTCTATATCATTCACAACGTGGCGCCTCGCCGGTGACGCCACACGCGCCTATGGCCGATGTGTATTATGGTCCCGATGGGCCGAGTCCAAATGATATGCGATTTTCGAAACTATAACTACTGAACTGTAAATGCTATAGGCTTTCGCGCGTCTCGTGAGCTTTGCTCAAATTCCTTGTTGCATCTTGGCGTCCGTTTCAAATTCAGTGCAATATCATTCTGCAACTGAAAACTCAAAAAAAGCTCAAAAATGACCAAAAATCGTTCGTGTCGGGCTGACCGCTAAACGGTTTTTTTACCCATTATCCGGCTGAAACTGTACACACGTCAATAATAGGGTGTTTACACGATGAAGCAAACATGAAGCAAATGTATTGAATATACACGTGCACGACATGTGCTCTAAGTTTGCTTCATCGTGTAAACACTCCATACTCGTAAGTCAATGAATTAAGTTGCACATTAACACAATTTTGTATTTTGCTGTGCTGCGAGCTTACAATAATCCTTCAAATCCCACAGCTAGACGCTAGCTAGATTCAGGGGGTGAAAAAAGAAGAAATAAAGAAAAATAAGGAAAAAAGTAGAAAAGGAAAAAAAGCTGGAAAAGAGAGAAGAAAGGAAAGGCGAGAGATCGGCCCCCTACAGTGACTATTGAAAGTCGTCGCCTGTATGCGGTCGGCAAGCGCTTGACGAATACACCAGCAATGCCATCAGCGCCTCGACTGCATTAACGGCTTTCACGACGACTCAAGCTTAGGCTAAGCAATGACGGCACACGACAGACTCGGACAGTAGCGACATCGTGAATGCTAAATGCCTCGTTTCACGACCGCCCTCGCTTCGTCCTGTCCTGGCTTTACTTCTTGTCTCGATTAAACCAAGTAGATATATGCATTGCCAATTAAAGAAACATGACGTTCAGCTTCTAACCTGAAACGAAAAAGCGCCGAGAAACCGAAACTGGTGTGTAAGTTTCCCAGTGCAGACGTAACCGGTGTGCCAATCAGCTCAAAAGAGCAAAGTTCGGTGACAACCGCACATATGATTCTAGGGTAAAAACATTCGGTCAAAGATTTGATGAAAAAAGTATTTGGCTTACATGGGTTTTGTCTGTAGCCGAGCTCAAGCGCGTGAAAGTAAGCGACGAACTGGCGGACTGGAATGTGAAACGAGTTGATGAAATCAAGCTCCACGAACAACATGTATGCAACCTAACACATCAGTACATATAATTATACCTTCATCATCTTTTCGCTATATCCAATATAAGTGTGGCTCGGTAGTCTAACGGTAACGTGCCGAACTTGTAATCCTGAGGTAACTCAGAGGCGCAGGTTCGACTCCACACCGGGACACTGCCGGGTAACGACCTTAGGCAAGTTGTTCACACACATGTGCCTCTGTCACCAAACCGTATAAATTCACCGCTGGGACGTAAACAGGCACACCGCGCGACACACTGGCCCCGTATCCGTGGTCTCGCAGTGTAAAAACTGGTGTCTGGCTGAGGGCCTTAGGAAACGGAGATCAGCGCCGCCCTATGGGCCGTAAGGCTCGGGAAAAACTTTACGTTTTTAATATAAGTAGCTATATCTACGACTTAGTCAGGGGCGGGTCCAGCCAGCTCGACGAGCTGGCTTGACGAGCAAGCTTCGTTATGAAAACGAGGTATAACTTTAAACCAAAACATCGACATGTTAAACTTGTTAGTTGCATTGTTACTGCGTAAACATTCGACAAAACGCACACGGCTGAGCAGCGTGTCGGGACAGACGTCGGACAGTTCAAAGACTGGGTAATCCCAGCGCCTGAATGACGTCATCGTCAGCAGGTCGCCATACTGGTTCCGGTCGTCGTCGATGTAGGACAGATCGTCTTCTGGCGGGGCGCTGAGTGGCGAGTCTTGCTGTCGCTCGTCGTTGATGACCGACACGTGGTCAGAGAACGAGATGTGCTGCTGCTGCTGCTGCTGCGGCGGCGGCGGCGACAAACCTGATCCATTACATCATTAGCATCAACATTTAATTAGTTTGGTCGCGTAACGGTTCAAACGTCGGACTTGCGATCACGAGGTTGCTGGTTCCACTGAATCGGCTACGGTCGGGTGGTTAATACTTGGGTGGTGACTTCTGCGAACGGGTAAACCATTTCAGTATAAAAACAATATTAAGGCCAACTCAGTCGGGGTAAGTAAATTAAGTACCGGCCTGTTTGGCTGCGGTTATTGCAGGGCGCATTCACCTGTGTCGGATGGCAGGTAAAAACTGTGTCATGCCATATGGCCGGTGACGCTCCGTAGCTCATGAAGAGCTATACAGTTCAACCATTTCAACAATCACCATCACCATCATTCTATTCCTCAACATAAAATATACAGAAAACAATTAGTACAACACTATCATTGCCTTCCAGAGTACGATTTTGGATTAGTAACCAGAAAGAAGAGCCACATCGTCGAAGAATACTGCGCATGACGTTGAACAGCTAAATATTACGTAAAATGCAAAACAAATTCTCAAGAATAATACTTCATGCCCAACTGCCTCCGTCGGCCGCAATAACTCATATGACTTGACCTTTCTGTGACATTGACTTTGTTCCCACGACGTTGAAAGCCTGAGCAGCTCCTCTAAACTTTGTTCGAAATATGTGCTATTTTGTCAAAATCTGTCGGGCCTTTAAGGAGTTGTGGGGCTCCGAACTTTTGTGCATATTAAGTTGTAGATATGTTAACCTTGACCTTTAACCTCCAAACCTAGTCCATTCCTATTTTGCCTCGACCTTCAATTACAGCAAGATTCAGCGCACAAAAAGCACGTTAATTTACAGCGTTCGTGTTTCACACGGTAGTGTATAAAATACTCGCATAGGGCACGGTAGGATTTGTAATGATAGTTTTGTCGCATTTGTTGGCGCAGAGTGCCAATGAAAAAAAAATTAACAACCGGTAAAGAACTGACAACGTTATCAGATCGATACGAGACTGGTGTGCCGTTTTTTGGAACACGTACACATCATTGGCCAGAGGTTAGCGAAATTCACTAAATGCGTTTCACGACATCAGAGGGAAATAGACAAACGCTTAGACTGAGAACTTCAAAACACAATGGGTTGCCGACAAAAAATATCGTAGGCAAAGACACAAAATCCTAAAGTCAACGACGCTGTGAAGGGGTACGGGGACAGCAACTGCCCCTCCGCTAAAGTGTAGCCTATAAGACAATTTTGTTCCATTCGAAAAAGTGTCTTTCAATATACAAAATTTTAGGTCAGAAATCCCCACTTTTGAAAAATTTAGAACCAAAATTAAACTTTTGAGCATCCATAATCTCTTTTGTTGGAAATTTGCAATCGTCTGTTGAAATTGCAGCTTCCTGCCACCCACAACGCCGTTGCCTGAAATGAAAACCGAGTGACGACTAGAGAAGGCGTTAAAATGCATTACCGGTAATGCATTTGTAACTCATTTCAATTTCAATTCAAGCACGTTTAGCAATTTCTCACAGATGGCGCCACTAGGAAAACCTCGACAAAGCCGACTTACCGGAGGTTTTCCGACGAGGCGACGATGACGTCACGACGCCCGTGGTGACGGTGGAGGTTTCATTATCGCCTTTCGCTTCCACATCCTACACTCGTCAGCAGCGACAATTCAATATACTCGTATATATCCTACACTGTACGTACGGACAGTATCGAAACTTGAACTAGGGCCACACAGGACAGAATACATTGGCCGACCAAAAAGTGGTTTTCATCCAACGCAACGGACGCAATATAGACTTACGCAACGTAACGGACGTAACGCAACCGACGTAGCTGACGCAACGACAGGTTCTATACTTGCGTCTTGGTCGTTGCGTCAGCTGCAACCAGACTCGATCCCCCCTCAATGAGAAACTCCGCTTCGGCTTTTCGCAAAGCTTCCAAGCCTCGTCTGTTTTTGCAACCCTGACATTGTAATGCGCTATCGCTATGTTGTAAATTGCGTTGGGCGATGGTCTACGCTGGTTGCTCGTGCGTCAACGAGTGGACTTCAAGATCGGTCTATACTCTTCTACAAATGCCTGCACCAGCTCGCCCCAGTGTACCTCACGTCATGCTCACTCCAGTGACGGAAAACGCAACCCGACGACGTTTGCGGTTCGTTGCTGGCGGTGATTTGGCCACACCGAGGACTGTGGGCTTCGGTCCACGAAGTTTCTCGGCTGCTGGCACATCAGCGTAAACAGTTTGCCATCGAAGCTGAAGGATGCATCACTGACTATTGAACCTTTCACCAGCCAGAGATGTTTGCACGCAGCTACTACACATCAGCGGAGCCGTCATAACTTTCTGTTTCAAGACATTGCGTGAACAAAATGCTGTTACAGAACCGAACTGATAGGGCACTACAGCTACGAGCAGAGCAGCGCGGTTCCATCGAACGCAGACTAGCTTTGTGCAGGCAATTGTCTCTGTGTATAAGAGCGTATCTGACGTTATAGTGCAGTCTATCTCCATGAGATTAACCTACATCTCCAAGTAAGTGGGCTAACCAAAAGACCTACAAAAATACCCAGCAGCATTACGCTTTATTTCCGTTTGTTGGAAAGAAAGACGCCAGCGCTGACAACCGCTCCCCGCCAGCAGCCGTTCTCTGTCTGACGTAAACTAACGTCGCCATCGACCACCCGCCAGTCGAAGCAGTGCTGCAAACCGCAAAGACCAGCACTCGACGCTGACGATGACTATGTACGGTACGTCGCCGTGGGCTGTAGGTCGGACAGCATTCGAAACGCAACGCCGACAAGTCATCCTCTGAGAAATATCAAGTGCGCATCATCCGCCTTAGGACACAGGCAACGATGAAACAACAGGCATAGCCAGAAATTGGAGCCGTGACATATACGTGAAAACGTCGGTTTTTCTGTCCGTAAAAAACTACCTGCGCATAAGAGATTGAAAGGTGTTTAGGTCACACGGCCGCTAAAAAAATTCGACCTAGTGTCGCTTGTTTACCATTGGAAAGGTTAGACCAAAATACCAACACAAGCCTCACTATGCGGCAGCAGTAGCAGGCAGCAGCTTATACAGTCTTCTTCAGCGTCGAAAATGTCAAACGGCTACTAACACGACCGCCGCATCGCAAGATCTGCAGAAGATAAACGCGACAAATATTCCACATCGGTCGGCAATTGATGCGAGTTGTCGACGAAAACCGTAAATCGGCGACGAAAAAACGACGTCGTTAACAGTTACTGTGCTGACTGTATCTGTCTGCTTTCTCAGTGCGGTTTTATGTCTGATTTTATTTCTCACACACCTGTGCTTTTGTGTCAGTCTGTCTGTAGAAAGGGGGGGGGAACTATGTCTCCATCTGTCTTTCGCTTTTATCGAATATACTAAATAAATAATATCTAGTAAATTTAATTTTATATCGGCTTAAAACCTGAAATAAACGCAGTGATTGACTGATTTATTCGGCGACGCATTGCAATCTACCGGTACTGAAAAGACACGACTGCCAAGATTAAAATAAGTTATCAATATTCAACACAGAAGTAAGAAGTATTAACTATATCAAATTATCAAACACAAGTTTATCTTCTTTTGCCTTCCACTGTGTTGTTTTTCGACCTACGATTTCGGACGTCGTTACGCAACTCAATAAAGAAATTTAATCATCTGAGCCACGACGGTCGACGTACGGTGCGTGTGGAGTTGATTAAATTACGTCATTTAATTCCGCCCTATTCCGGTCTTGTACGAACACGTCTTCACATGTAGCAAGAAGTGTTTGTTCGTTTACGCCTGTTCGTTGTCACACTCTTTGTAGCCACGTTCGACATTTTGATAGTCGTACTGAAACGCTCAAAAATTTAAATACTTCTCAGCACTAAGCACGTCGGCATCTAGTCAATATAGCGCCTATGTGAGGACCGGAGTCAGCCTCAGCATCTCGCCCCATCACTGTCATGTTCCTATACCCAATCGTGTGAAGTATGGTTTTACGGCTTACTACCGATTACCAGTCACTATAGATTTCATGACAACTGCTGGTTGCGCATCTGAGGAACTCCTGGACAGTGGGTTTGGCACACTTTAAAATCGTCTGAAGTTAGCTAGTACACTAATCTGTCGCAATTTCAATAGATAACAACTTTTGTTGTCGATAAATACGTCAACGTTTTAACTTTTAACTAGTGAATTACATACGCAAAAAAGAATAATAATTTTACTTTATGTTTGCATTTTGGACCAGTACTCAGCAGAAAGAGTGTCGACGCATTTGAGACGTAGCGGTATCTACTGCAAACATGAAATCATCGTATAAAGTGTCCAAATGAAAGCATTCTGAAATTCGTCGAGTGTCATATGCAGCATCGTGCATCTGCATAAAAGATACTGACTGCTGCAGTGCTTTACTGTCAACGAACTCGATCCGTGATGACCGGAAAGGACACCGACCAAATAAACAAAACATGACACGAGTCCATTACGATCACAGGCCACAAAAAGGCACAAATGGCTCAGTGCAGATCCCTGTCGTATTGTATAAAGAAGGACATTCACATCAAAAGCTCTACGGCTATCCTGTACTTCTGCTGTCTTCCTAACCACTCTCCATATGCACTCAGCTTTGTAGTTTGTACACCAGTACATCACCATAAGTGCATTCACCACCTATACTCTTTGGCGCCCATCTTCCTCAAGCCCATATACGTTGCTACCTCTCAAGACGACGCTAAAAGAAAGCGCGGTTTAACCCCGGAAGTGTAGTATATGTTACGAGGTACTCTATATTTCCACGGGGTCTACGAACGCACAGCTGAGATCTCTTTTATCTACTCCTTCGTCTGTCTTCTCGCGTCCGCTTTACAGCAAATACTGCAGCAGTTTCTAAACATGCCTTGCATACAAACTGCTGCACATTATCTGCTGTTTCACGCACACGTTCTGACAATATTTCATAGCCTGGCTCTTCAGACAAATAATTTCCAGACATCATCATCAAAAAAGCTTAATATTTCTTTAAAAAAAACAACTCGTTGTTTTTGATGACCGGTGTACGAAAAAAACGTCAAAATGTATTCGATGCTCCCACAGTTTGGTGGCAAAACCAAAAGCCTCGCACTTATTGCACAGCCGCAATACCGCAATATAGTGCACTTATCAGTCCCGTCCGTCTATCCTCTGTCCCGTCCGGTACCAGATTCCAACTCGAAAAGGAAAGAACACGGAAATAACGACCAGAATCGATGTGGCCTTAATCCAGAGTAAGAGTAACCAGTCTGTTAATATCCAGTTTAAAAAAGAAAAGGTAGGAATCAGCATTAGGGTAAACGTTGCGCAGCTGTCGGTAGACGGCCGTACAATATGTCGGCACTGGATGCACACATTTTCTCGTTAAAACACGGGGTACATTCCGCGCAGCAATAAAAACTTTTTTTTACCAAATTGACTTGCATGATGTAAAATATCGTCACCGAATCGAACTTGACTGAACTGATGTACCTGATCGTCGCGGGTGAACTCGACGTGGAAGGAAGGAGATGGGAACGGCGAGGGTGAAGCATCGTGGTCGACGTCGTCTGGAGCGACGTCACGGCGTCTGTCAGACGACGACGTGGAGGAGCGTTGAACCACATGTTCACCGTGCTCCGAGCTGGACGGCGAGTCGCTGCTCTCATAGTCAGACGTCAGCAGGCGAGGTCGACCCATGCCGCCCGACGTCGACGACCCCAATAAACGCTGCTGGCCCTCGGCACACAGCCCTGCAAACGAGCGTAGAAAATGACAAAACCAAACCGAAAACAAAATGAAATCTATAAATAAACTGAACTGACATAAAAGCCACAGCGAGCGCCTTTTGTTTAATTTCATTTCAATTTGTTTCGTTTCGTTTCAGTTAAGATCTGACGTTCTGCGCGCTCCTTAACAGCCGGCAACGACATCAAACATTCCAAAGTAAAGGTAAGGCAGTAGCATCGATCCAGGGGAGAACAGGGTGGCGGTGGCGATTGCCCCAGCCAAACAGAAATACTGCAGGGCAAAAGAATCTTTTCGCCCCCTCAAAGTTTTAGCCGTTTCTGGGTTTTTCTATGCCCCGAATGCGTTTGCACTAAGATCGTACACGCTGGGAGAGCTTACAGCGCTCCCTCAGACCTCTAACGGGTAGGAAGGGGTTCGATGCTTCTTTCTTAAAAAGCCCATGTACCCCACTGTGATTTGCCTACAGATAGAATTTTGCTTCCACCAAAATAAATTTGAATTAATCACTAAACCACGCCACCAGAGAGAATACAGCAATGCGTTAGCGAAGTATATAGCTGCAGTACTACTAGCCTCTGTCAGCTGGGCTGGCCATGGCGAGGTAGGGTCGCCGTGATGAAACCGGTGGTTCAGTGTCTAGACTTGGCATGCCAGTCGCCGACGTCGTGGTCGTCCAAGTGCCGCCAGCAGAACGACATCGACTGAAACTGGACGCAATGCTCCGCCGCAGACGCTACAGCATCACCACGCAATCGGATTTCGCACAAGCCCAAACGCCGCTTAACATGCATAAAGTTTTTTTTAAAAAAACCTTATCTGATTTGGCACTGCTTATACGAGTCAGGCGCATGGCCAGAAGCGCCTTTCGTCAATTTCTAAAAGATTTGCTGCATAACACGCTGTAGAACAAGCTGTGCAGCAAATCCACGACAAGTCGAAAATCTACAGCAACTACAGATGTTCTCTGCATTTTAGTGCGCCATCCAGTACAGCAAAATAAAGTAGAAAGTAAAATACGCAAGTCTTTTTCTTGTTGCTCTTGTCCCATAGTTAACCATCGTTGAGACCAAATACAATCTTCTTTTTTTCTTTTCTTCCAATAATGCTTTTCCTACATGTCTCTTGATCTTGCGACAGTCTCGCAGCTTCACACAGGATCAACTCGGTCCACTCAGTGATGTTGTCTGTCCACTTCTTCGGAGGTCTTCCTCTCTGCCGTACACCACCAACTGAGCCCAGCAACATCTTGCATGCGAAAAATATGGCCGAAAAGCAGTAGTTTTTTTTTGTGTCGAATAATGTCCACAACTGTCTCTTTCCTATGCGCACTCTCTCTGATGCTTTCATTTGTCTTTCTCTCTTGCCAACCTACACCTAGCATGTTTCTGTAGCATCTCATTTCGTAGGCCAGTAACAACCATACGTAAGTACAGAAAGGTAAAAAAACCTGAGCAGTGTACTTTAACGCTCACACGAACGACTGGACTAATTTGCATTAATTTAACTCATCGGTCGTCGTGAAGTATGCCACTGCAGAACGAATGACAATGTACGTAACGCCAATCCACATCTTAACTCCAGTCGTTACTCGTTTTCTCAAGACAAGTTTTTCCAGAGACTGCAAGGTACACAGCCAATTATTAACGAGTTTCTGATGCGCTATGTAAATTGACGCTTTACTTATCTACTTATTAAGTATTTATTTACTTACTAACTTTTCCGTGCTACTCGCGCTCAACATATAGGCTGATGATTTCTGTTACACTATCAAGCAGCATTTTAAATTAATGTAACATTACAAATATATACCGTTCATCATCAAATAAGTTCAAACAACCACTAAATGAGAACTATAATGAAAAAAAAAGACAAAGATTGCGACAACAAAAATACAGAGAAGGCACTTGACGTGCGTCAGTAACATCGTTGCAGATACCGTTCACAGACGGATCAGCATTAGATGATGACGCTGGTGATACCTTGGGCAGGTAGACGGGACGTTCAGCGTACGGCAGATCGGCGAACTCGGTGTTGAAAGATGTATCGGACAGAGACGCTACGGGACTGGACTTGACTCGATGAAACCCGCCGGGGGCCGACGCCGCGGCGTCCATCAGCGGCACGTCCGTCGACTTGAGTAGGTCGCTGACGGCTCTGAGTCCTAGCAGTAGATGTCGAGGTAGCTCTGGGTCCGCCATCATGTCGGCCAACAGTCCTTCAGCTTCACGCACCAGAGCCCGGTCCAACAGCACCGTCGTGCCCTGCACGCCACAAGACGAACACAATATCTGAAGTTAGCATCGTACCTACAGATCCAAGGAGAAACAACCGGTGCATGTTTATGTTTCATCACGGACGCTCTATGCCACAGCAATGAAGCACAATAAACTAAGACAAAAACCAAAGTAATTAGCAAAAGGCAGCATCGCTGTGGCTGCAATTTGCAATTACATGTTTTGGGTTCGAACGACAAATTTCCACTTCCCGCGGGTTCAGAGACTCCGTCTAACACAACGTGTCGTTGGGCACCCACAGATAACATGCCAAAAGGCATATACATGTAAATGAATCGAACGCTTCAAACAGAGTGCACCAGTGTCACAGACAGACGACAGACTGAGAGACCATGGATGCAGGCAATAAACGGAATCGCTTGCAGCGATGCCGCTCAAAAACTGACAGCGGGAAAGTCGGTCCGCAAAGTGCGAGTGTCATTTCTGGAGGTTACTGATGTCCAATAAGCTTGATTTTTGCCCTTACGAAATATAAAATTGACAAATCAGTTACTCCCGTCCTGAGAAACATTTGCGCCAATTTAGTTTTTCTTCCACGCCCTTTTTTGTTTTAAAATCAGAAGCCCGTACCGGACGGACAGATGAACAAACAGACAGACGGACAGACAGACGGACTGCAAAGACACGCATTGCGACCTACTACGATGGCCGCATAATAACATCAGCCGAAGTAAGACATGTTTTTGTGCCATTAACACGATCGTCAGCTAAAGCGAATCAGTCCCTGTATATGCTACCCGCGTGTAAGTGCGACATGTATAGGCCTATGTGACCTTTTTGTCTATCTACCGTTTATTGATGATCAATCAATCAATCAGCCGAGCAAAACATATTTATGCAGCGATTTAACTACGACGCGCTGCGAGCGAATATAATTGACAACTGTCGTACATAATAAGCACCATCTGTCAGTTAAGCGACGTTGAAAAACGGCGCGAGCGAAATAGACGCTAAGACAGACTATTGCACTGGTGTCAAAAGTAAACGACGTCAACGGCACTCGGATATCATAGCTAAAATTAGTGAAAATGCCAAATTTTAAATAAAACCGTTTACAATCAAAAGTAATGCACAAAGTGCCAAACTTCCGAACAAAAGTTTTTATTTACAGCCAAGTTCCTCCTTTAATAATTTAAAATTTGACCTATTTGACGTT
>Ga0209671_1003285_pt1 | contig 15440 bp, 6 predicted proteins | sample WorMetHERISLAND2_2_FD_187401 | JGI IMG/M metagenome (GOLD analysis project Ga0209671, IMG submission 187401) | Marine gutless worms symbiont microbial communities from Max Planck institute for Marine Microbiology, Germany - Olavius geniculatus... | ecosystem: Host-associated > Annelida >...
GTTCTTAACAAAACGAAAAAAATCGACCCCTTTCTGTTATAGATTGATGTATGTACAGTCCGAAACAAAACACGGCAGCGTGTTTACATGCTCTATTACACGTTTGTTTAGAGTCAGGCCCGAGGTTGCTAGGCAACGCAGTTACGTCACTTCGCTAGTCTATTATGGGCTAGCCCATTGCTGTTTAGTCTCTTTCATAATTTGTTTGTTGTGCGATGCTTGTACAGATATAAGTACTAGTCACTGTTTTGTGTGCATTATCAATAAATAAAAATAAATAGCATGTTACTGTGCAGATTGTTTGATGACACGAATGTTTTCAGGTTGTCCTCATGGCGTGATATGTTATAACATGATTTTGTTGCAGGATATGGAGTAGTAGTAGTTAAGAACGGACAAAGAATATGTGGTACTGGAGCAGCTCTGGCAAATGCACCGATCGTTCAGAATAAAGCTTACTTCGAAGCAAAGTTACAGTCGTCAGGTACTTTTGCAACATTGTGGCTTATTTTAGTTACCAGGAGTTTTTGTAATTTTGTTCATAAATTTGCCTGTCTTCACATTGGGATTTTCTGAGTTTTTTAATGTCGTTTTTTCTAATTTGGTTTGTGTTAGTTTTTCCTGTACAGTGTGTAATACATCAGGCTGTCTAGTGTCTACGTGTTGATTGCAAACGTGCATCCAATCTTAAACAATAAACACTATGTTCAGTGATTTGCTTGAATCTGGATTAATATATATTTAGCTTGAATTTGTAGTTTACAGCATGACTGGTATTGGTGGTGTGGCATAGCAGTAATGCATTTTATTCGATCAATGAAGTTAATTTATGCTGGTCCATGTTGGTACTTGGATGGGTGACTGCCTGTGGGCAGGTAAATCGTCTCGGTGTGAAGCCAGCCAACTAGGTTGACTCAGCCTTTTACCCTCTGTGGAATGGTAAAATGAGTATCATCTTTCAGGCTGAGTAGTAATTAATGATGATGGTTAGTGTAGTACTTGTGGCTGCCTACAGGCAGATCTAAGGTACAGATTGATCGGTCTGGTCCAAAGGTCGGCAGCTGCCTGCTGCTTGTGCTGCTCTGACCAAACGAACTGGGTGAACTCTCACAGCGGCAGTTCACTGCTACGATGACTGCACTGTTATTGCCATTAATATTACTATTGTATTGCTTGTAACAGGTGTGTGGGGGATTGGTGTAGCAACAAGCAGCTGTGATGTGCAGAAAGTTCCTCTTGGCTGTGACTCAGAAAGTTGGGTCCTGCGACATGACGGCTGTCTCCGTCACAATGACACTGAGGTCTGTCGACTTGCACCATTACCAGAAGAAGGCGACGTCATTGTAAGTATAGCATTGTTAAGGTACCTTCTTGTGTTGCTGTCATGGGTTAAAAAGGAAGTAGACACAATTTCCCAGCAGACTCTGTAAATTTTTGACTGAATGCTCGTAATTTTAATTTTTGCTTTTAATTTTTTAAAATGGTGGTTTTTAAGCACCATATTTTGCACATTTTGGACTTAAGTTTTCTGACCAGAACAAGATTTTTGCAAGTTTTCCGACAGCTCAAAATTCAGGGGGGGCAATTGTCTCCCCATAGCTCTCCTTCCCAGCCATGATGTCACTACCTCCGCCAAGGAGGTTGTGTGATAGCCATTGTTTATTTTTTTAAATTCATCTATGTATTTGTTTATTTATCTGTCTATTGGTTTGCTAGCAGGATTACACAGAACCTTAGGAAGATTTGGCTAAAATTTTTAGCGAAAGTTGGACTTTGCCCAACTTAAAAGGTGGTTAGATTGTTGGTGATCTGGATGCTGATTTGGATGCTGGATCAGCATCTGGATCTAGGATAGGTCTGAAATATTCTTTGCCATTGCCAGATAGGACAAATCTTTGCTGAATGTAGTGCTGCCAACTGCTAAAAATAACAGAAAAGCTTACATTTAAGATTGGTGAAGGTTTGCGTGCTTTAAGCGCTCTTGTAGAACTTTGTATGTGTTATTGTTGTGGTATTGTGGAATTTGTAATCCATTCTGTGCATCAATACTGTTTGACTGGATAAGTGTGATTAGTGATGATTTTTTATTTATGATTTCTGCACGTTATAAGCAGGTCTACTTTTATTTCAGGGTATGTCCTATGATCACGTAGAACTTAAAATATACGTCAACGGTCGGCCAACTGATGCACGATTTACTGGAATTCGTGGAACCGTATTTCCTGTTTTGTATGGTAAGTAACCCCGTTAACTATGATCAACATTTTTAAGTACCAGGTAGTTAACTTTTCTAAAATTAAGGTTAAAAGCTAATAGTGGTAATTGCCAAAAATGTATCTTCTTGTTGAGCAGTTTTTTAGTTGTAAGCTCTCACAGATGTGCCAAGACACATTTATCAAGTTTCTAACAATTACTAAGTGTTCGTGTAGATAGAACAAGTAGAACGTATATGTTTTGTTTTTACTTAGGTTTCAATAGAAACTATATGATCAAGTGTCCATGGTGTATTTCAATCTCAGCTCTAACTCACTTCTTTTTTAAAGTATTTTCCTTTTCAGTTTCTCTGTTTTTTTTTCTCGCAATGAAACTTGTGGATTACCATAGAGAGCTACTTCTGTCTTAGTCTAAGTCTTTGGCGATATGTTAGCGATAAAATGCCGCAGATTAAACAAGCTTTGCTGGCTCTTAGCCAACAACTGGTTAATCAGCTATTCGTTGGCATGTGCATTGGCAGTTGACGATGGTGCTATAATGGACACAAAGTTTTGCCGATTCTACAATGAGCCGCCAAACGGATTTGAAGAAATAATGATAGAGAAATCACTTCTGTAGATTATGATTGTGTCATCAATAATTGCTAAATCATTTATTGCATCTACAAGGACCAGTTGGCTGTTTGTATGTGAATATATGCTAGTGATAGTGCAAAGCTAGGACCTGGTGTGCAAAAGTTCATAAGTTGAACTGAAGATTGACAAAAAGTCATACATGAAAAAGAGAAGAAATTCTGATTATAAGAAAACTTGTGATTGTGAAATAACTAAAATGTTTCTGATGATTTAGTTAGACTTAGGGAAGATCTTACAAAAAAAACGTTGAAAAAATTTGTAGGCAATTGTATATATTAGTTCTCTGTGGCATGTATTCAGCTATGCTAACGGTGAATGCAGTGATTTATAATAAATGGGATTTGTGATGCATTGATGATTCAGTTCATGTGAGTACTACAATAATTGTACGAGGGTCATTTAAAAAGTCTGTAGACTGATACAGTTAGGTTTTGTCACTTTCCAACATATTCCTTTGCAGCTGAAATGCACTTGGTCCAGCGTTTTTCCAAAAAAAAAGAAAGAAAATTTTAGTCTTCTGGCCAGCAATTTGCCATGCAGATTACAAGGGGCATTCAGCAAGTTTGTAGCCTGATACAGATGGACATTATAAATGTCGATATTAATGTCGATAACACTGTGTTACTGGTTAGTACCATCCAGCACTGCAATATTGCACAACTTATTATTAAGCTGTAATTAAACATCATGAAAGTAGACACATTTGCCGAGAACGAGGACATAATATGCATTGTAAATTGCTCTCTGGAAGACCAACGTCAAAAGTTATTCTACAACAAAATCAATGTGTTACTGGTTAGTACCATCCACTGCTGCAATATTGCACAACTTGTTATTGGGATATAATTAGACACCACGAAAGAAGACACATTTGCTGACAATGCAGACATAGTCTGAGAGGGGGGAGGGAGGCTGATTGCTGGCTGGAAGACCAACGTCAAAAGTTATTCTACAACAAAATCAGAGCATTGGGAGACACTTGACCAAGTGCATTTTAGATCGGGGAAAGTATGTCAAAAGTAGCAAAATATGATGCATATCTCTTTTGTGTAACCATATCGGTCTACGAACTTTTTGAATGCCCGTCGTATTGTGCTAATAATTAAGTCAGAGAGGTATTGCCAGGTACGAGCGTTACATGATGATATGAGGTGATGTGTGCATTTTGTAAACAGTTAACGTTTGAACAATTGCAGATGTTAAACAAATTTTAATGCATATCTAATGATAACTCGACTACTGCAAACATTTCTTTGATCTGATTTTAGTTTTGTACAGAAGTCACAAGTTTGACACTTTTGGTACTTGTTGATTCAGCTTTTTTATATGGCATCATGATCTTTAATAGTTTATTTAGTTGTTAATGACTGACAAAAACTACTGTCATTTGTCTGAGTATTAGATTTCATTATTGTGGCTTCTATAGTGGTTTCCATGTAACTTATTATCAGACTGGTAAACTGTGCTGTTTTTGAACAGTAGCAAAGAGTTGTGGACTAGACCTATTACAGGGTGACCACTTGTCTGGAAAACCTGGAAATGTTAGGGAATTTGAAACATGTCAGGGAAAAAATCTTGTCAGTGTTCCAAAACTGTTTATTACTAGTTGAATATTTACGTTCAACTCCATTTTTTCTGCTCGCTTTGCTCGCAGACTTGTACTACCATACTTTTAAATTTGCGGTGCCTTTAAGCCGCTTTTGTTTGCCTTTATTGTTTAAACTGCACTAAATTTTGTCAGTTAATTCTCTGGAAAATAATTACAATTGTTGCCAATAGACGTCATATCGCTACTGTTGCGAGGGGCGATGCTCCATCTATGTTGCCTTAAAATGTCTGGAAAAGTCGGGGAATTTGATCATGACTGGAGAATGGCCACCCTGCTATTAAGATTAGGAAGTTTTTGTTATGTACTTACAATAATTTTACAGTTGATGTATTATATTATGACATACACGTTATTGTTCTGTAGTATTTTTCTAAGTTTAAGATATTCCAATGTTTTGCGGCATATTATAATAGTCATTCTATTGCAGAATTTTTTTTTGTATTATCGTGTACGATTTTTTTTCAATGCAGTGAGTCATATGTAGTAAATGATATGTGTGATGTTAGTCTGGCAGGACATAAAGGCAGTGAAATCAATGATTATATTATTCATTCATTCATCAGTAAATTTATCTGCATTTGGTGGTGTATCCAATATTTCTAAGGAAGGGTGGATTAAATAGTGAAGGAGCAATGCTCCCATAAATTGAATGTTTGCTTATCCTGTATCTGATGCAGCCTGCAATTTTGCATTTAATTTTGCAGTCATTTGCTTTTTTATGTCCTACCCACAATCCATCACTGTTTGTATCATTTTGACTGATATATTTGTCATCAATTTCAGTGGCATAGCAGAGCTCTAAATTGGTTCAGCAGTTAGTTATAGGCCCTCAGTTGTGTGGCCCAACATAGGGCTGAGAGTGGGGTTAGGGTTTAGGGATGGGAGCAAGCTCCATCCCCACCAGCTGTAAAGAGGCTGGGGAGTGTTGTAAGTTTCCCAGTAGTACCCCTGCACGAAGAGTTTTGATGCTGTTTGTGTTTTGATATGAACTCTCCTAGCTGCTGTGTTAAATTGTATATGCATTGCGGAACTGTATCATTTCTTTTTTTCTAGTCTAATTTTTTCGGTTGGGGTCCTCAGGAGCTGGGGCCCCAATTCACCGAACCCTCGGGTTTTATGCCCCTGGTCCATTCAGGTCACAGTCATCTATCTATCCTGTATAATGCACACTTTGTTTTATCAGTGCACAGAGTGTTTAGTCATCATTTGATTCTGTCATGGTCAGCGGTGTCATGAAATGAAAAGAAAAGAAAGCTGGCGAAGGCAGGAAGTTGCATTTTTCCACCAGACAGCCCCAAATTTCTGACATACGAAATGGTGATGTTCAAAATTTCATTGTTTTGCTTCTAAATTTTTATCCAAAGGGCCAAAATGGGGGATTTCTGGTCCCAAATTTTGTGCTTTTTGGAAGAAATTTTTTGAATGAAAAATTGGACGAGCTAAAATTTATAGGGGTGATTGCCCCATGCCATGACACCACTGATCGAGGTTACCTTTTGTTTGATGTCCCAAATTTTCTACATTTCTTTCTAGCTTGAGATCTGTATTTTGTTACTACTATTGTCGGTATTATACATTAATCATTAATTAGCCCACAGTTTTCCACGGACCGTGGAATTTTGAGCCGAGCTGCAGAATTTCACGGAATTTTGCAGAAGTTGAGAAATGACTGATGATTAGTACGGTCGTCAGTTTGATAACGTAATTAAACTAACTATATGACAAAGAAAATCAAACAGAACTGCCTAAAACTGCATCCCTACTAATAATTATACCATTGTAATACGGCACGATCATAAACAAACACAATGCGACTAGGCCTAATTGATAAATTGCACTTTTGCAAAGACAGAAAGATCGTTAATTTTCTTTCTATGTTGCTAGCATATCTGGGTACAATGTCATCCTCCAAAAACTGAAGTTTCTTAACAGGACAGAGCTCAGTTTACTCATAAATGGAAGGCCGCGGTAAGCCGCGGAATTTTTACAATTTTGCTGCGGTGAATCGCGGAATTTCGCAAAATTTTCCGCGGAAAACTGTGGGCTCTATTAATCACTCTTTGATTTCCAGTCCTTCATTATTTGATCATAACCTTTGTTAGAATCTCAGTGTTGCTACTGCTGCTGCTATTTTTCATTTTTTAATCAGTGCAGGTACCTACATTTCTGAATCTAAGAGTTACTTTGAGTTGTTATGGGTCTCTAAGGAAGAAACATTTCTGTATTAGTATGGTATTATTTTAGTAACTCTTTGCAGGCCTTTGTGTGCTTGCCACCCAATCCACGATATCAATGCAGTTATGTGATTCTAACGTTAGTATTCATATTTGTTAATTATGAGCAGATATCAAATGAAATTGAAGAAGTCTTTTTATCTTTACAGACATTTTGTTTGAATCTAAGCAGTGTTGTTAATATTTCTACATATTATTTGACAACCACGTGGTATTATTGTCAACGAAGGTGTGAAATATTGTCAAATGTTGTGGAGTCGTTTTTGATGATCTTTGCAATATTTTATTTAGCAACATGGTCGTATAAAGTGCTACTTTCAAATCTATGAGTCATAAAAGATCTCCTCCATAGGCCTATTATTAAGCCAATGGTAGCAAATTTTAAAAATTATTAATATACTCAGTAAAAACTTAACAATAAAGCAGTAGTTACAGATACAGCTAGATGCCATATAGCAGACAAATCGTTTTGCTCTAATTTTCAGAATTTGCAGCAACTGCATTGATTGGCGATGGCGCACTAAGCACCCAGGCACTAGAGAATGTGGCCATGGTGCATCGATGCCGCCACCTGCGGAATCAGTGTACAACGTGCAATACAATAATATGCGTCTTGAAAGAATACTCAAATGTGAGGCTCTGTATGCAGGACTTTTTGAATCTAAAAAGTCGAAACTCTGTTAAAATTTACGTTCTGAGCTAAAAAAAAATCGTACGTAGGTTGTCCTAGTCTATCTCCGGCCATTTCGTTGCAATTCATTTTTGCGTTAGGCCTATAGCGAAAAATCGCAAAGATGTCATTAAAACCCTGTATTTCGGAGGTTCACGGTCGTTCAATATAATTAATGTTGATACCCCTCAAAAGCTCGTCAGCAGTTCTTGTTACGGTAAGCAGCAAGTCTATGCAACCGTTTCACGCTAGACGAGCCAACAGCGGTAACGCAAGTACCATATTCGTTTATCTTTGTCTAACGCAACGTGACCTATGCAACTAAACGGCAACGTAGGCTACGTAGAACGCAACACTAGAATAAGCACGTCAGTGACGGCACCGCTTCTATTCTTACGTTTTAGCCGTTGAGTCGCCTGCGCATGCTGCGTCAAAAAAGTCGCAGGGGCTGGCGTTGCGTGAGCTGTGTTGAATGAAAACTAGGCTTATGTCGTTTTTCGCTGCTCCTCGTCGCGTTCGCACTCAATTCAGAAACACGTGCACGTGCAGAAAGACACGTAAAATACTTCGTGCCGCACCCGCTGTACATACGATTTACATTTCGTTTAATTCGACAATAATCAGCACTATTTCCTCAACCGTGTCGATTGATTTTAAGGCGGCTGCAGAGCGACTTAACTGAACTGAACTAAACTTAGCTGAACTTAACTGGTGTGGTTTTATTTTTGACGAACTGACCAATGGGCAATTCGTAATGCATTACAGTATAGGTACAATCTAATAACGGCTTCGGTAATACTTGAAATACGTGACTATAGTCACGTACGCGTCAGCCAATGACCAATGGGTTTGCCCTGCTCGCTCATTAGTTAGTTCGTCAATAACTAAACCATGTCAGTTCAGTTCAGTTCAGTTACGAGTTACGTCGTTCTGTACCTGCTTTTTATTCAACCGGAATTTCTTGGGCTTGTTTCGGCACCACGTTGTGACGGACGGACAGAATCACGATAGCTAGTTTTCGCCCATGATAGCAGAGTCTACTTTTTGGAAACCAAATTTTGAGCCTCAGGGTGAAGAAATTTCAGTCGAGCGAAAGCGCGAAAAAGAGTACTAGGTATCATAAAAATCGTTATTTTACCGCTATTAGATCGTCTGGTGTCAAAACGGTTGCAGACGCACACTTGTTGCAAATAGTGCTGACGACCTTTCCGCGGGGGTACCAACATCGAAGATCTTGAGCGACCTTGATCACTCCGAAAACTGCGGATTTGTAGCAAATTTTTTTTTCGCGATTTCAGGCTGCGGCGCATATTTCAGAAGTGAATTGTGCCCAAATTACTTTAAACCGATGTTTAGCTCGGGTTTTTTGTTCGTTACCTCAACGAGCGCGTGTGAATTGCATGTGAAGTTTACAAGTTGTCGTTTCGCATCGTAGGCGTGTGCCAAACAGGCCAAACCACGCGAGGTCTTTGAACCGTGACTTCGTCATGACGGCGTTAGGCCATCGACCGCCGTGGGCTGCCTGTCTACTCGCGAGCACGACGAACGGGGGACTACATGGATAAATTCGTTACGATACATAAGACTTACAGAAAATAACAATGTGTGCTTACAACTGACAGGTATAGCCGGCTAAAAGTGTAATTATTCTGGGTAGCAAAGTTTCGCACAGATGTCGACTTTTATACTAATGGCTGAACATTTTTGAATGACAGCGAACCTGTCTTCCCTTATGACTTATGACTTTTATTCTTTTGTTTTTATTTTCTTTTTTGCGTTTGCTTTTACTTTTTTAGTAATTTTTACGCGCGAAAGCAGCCACTGCTTTAGCGCGTCTTAGCCATCGCAATTCTGTCTGTCCGTCTGTCTGTCCGTCACACGGGTGGATCATTCAAAAAACGGTGCAAGCTAAGATAACCAAATCTTCACCATTGGCTGCATGGAAGACTCTAGTTTCGGGATTCGTAAAGCTTTTCCACAAATTCGAAAGGTGTCATTCCGAGCAGGGGCGCTAAATGAGAGGGGTAGGGAAAATTTACGATTTTCAGTCAATAAGTCTCCAAATATCAGAAACGGTGCGAGATAGAGCCTAGGTTACTATTAATCACTAATAAAAAATCGTACACTGGCTTTCGATTGGCATTTAAATCAATGTCCTTGGATAATCTTGAACGCCAAAATAAGAGTTTTTAATGGTTTTTTGGCAATTTCGGGCTGCGAGACACATTTTAAAAGCACAGTGCGCCGAAATCAATTAAGACAGACAAGGACAAGCTGCGTATGAAGTTTTCAGCATTGAACGTAGATTTCGATGGTCCAAGTCGCGATTTTCTAGCTCCAAGGAAACTTGCGCACGAGGGCATCAAAGAACGGTACCCTCGTAAAAGTCGTTATTTTACCGTTGTTGGCCAGTCTTTCGTGAAAACGGTTGCAGATCGCCATGGGCATGCTGCCTATAACAACAAGCACTAGTGACGAGCTTTTTAGTCGTATCAACATTGATGACTTTGAAAGACCCTGAACTTTAAAAATAAGGAGTTTTATTGATTTTTGCGATTTTCGGCTGCAGCGCACACTCCACGAATGAATTGCGACGAAATGGCTGGTTTCGAACAGGAACTGCTATAGGCTTTCGCGCGTCTCGTGAGCATTAACTCAAATTTTTTGTTCCTCCTGTGGGCTTCTACCTAAAGTGTCAAAAAATCGTTGTAAACTGTTACAAGGGTCCAGTAGTAGCCCAGCATTCTAGTGCACATTGCGATAATGTTTTGAATGCATTTTGGTTATATCATGGGATGTGGAATTGAACGCGGCGATAACGAAACACTGCAGGCAACAGTTAGTTTGTTTTACAAGCAAAGCACAAAAAATCTGATAATCGACTTAAGGACTTGTTGTAGACCTGTCATGCTAGGTAAACTCGTTCTGTATAACTGGAATTTTTGCTGTAGCTCAAATTTCGCCTTTCAATATTAATCTAGGTTTTCAATACTTTTTAAAGATCAGTGGTTATGGTCTTATTCGATGTTTTAAGTTATGATTTTGTTCTTAAAAAATTGAATCTTGAATTCGAGCATTTTATACGAGTGAAATAGAAGTTGGTTATAGCTCCTGATGGTAATTTGGTAACTCGTCTCAGAGCTACGGAGCGTAACATGCCATATGGGAACACCGGATGTTACCACCTCTGCACCTAAACTCGCTGCGCCTTAATCAAGGCAAGAGAGGCCAGTATTCAATTTATCTGCTCCAAAGGAACGGAAAAACTGGGTTGACCTTTGCGGTTGGTAATAAACCAATCCGGTTTATCCGTCTATAGACAATCACCCATCCAGGTTATAGCCACATGATAGCGACTAGATCGGGAGTCCAACGTAAGCAAGACCTATCGGTCGTAAGTATAGGCCTAAACATTTTAACGACGATGAAGACGGCGCTATAAAAGAAGCGACGCGACGGCGTGAAAAACAAATTGAACATTGCGTCTATTCATATAATTATAGTAATATAATTCGAGCTAGCATTGTCGTCACAGCCGAGAAGAGACGTTGATCCCTGATGCATCATGTTGTTCTGTGATATCGTCAAGGCGGGTCGTGTTCTTAAACGGCGTTTCATTGAGGCCGTCGCATCGTCGTTGGTGCGTTATTGTATGCAGCCTCCGTCTGCCTGTCTGTGTTGTTGCGCTAGATCGTGTCGTCGTTATTGAACCAAATTACTATCTCCGTCTGTTGCATCGTCTGGAACTATAGGGAAATGCTCTCCTGTTGAAACTGATAGATCGGATTATGCCATGCTATCGCGTGCAATATATGCAGTATCATACGGTAAGTCGTGCAATAGCAAAACAAACTGTCTCAAAAGACAATCTTTTTGGTATTGTTTACTGTTTATTGTAGCTGTATTGTGGCAGACATGCATAATTGCATGTGACAGGCATTTCAAGCGTAATGCTCGGCTGTCGCAGAGCCACTGCGCGATGCATACGCTACATGTCATTTAGTCCCATGCATCTGTAAGCGCCAGTCATGTCTCGAGGCATGCTGGCTTCGAAGAGGTCCGCCATTCTCACAAAAGTTTGGCATAAATTTGAGCAAAGTTTTAACGTTGTTTCAGCAAGCCTACACGTTTGACTGATTGTCAGGACTCGGGCATAGGTTATATTGGCGAATTACTGTTACACAATTTGTGTAATATTAGTCATTTTGCGCAACATTAAATCACGACTGGCGTATCTTTAAAAAACTGTTCGCTGTTGTTCGCAGAACAACATCAAGTTGTCTCGTTAAAAAATATTTTTATCTCCATTTTAAGCTTTAATTCAGTTATGTCGCTCTGTATACACACCTTTATAATGTTCGTTGTAGTAGGCGGCAATATGGGACTTTAAATTGCCCGTCCGTTTGTCCGTTTGTTTGCCGGTTTAGTGCTAGTTGATGACTGTATTGTTACTGCCCGCGGTAGCGACGACAGTATTGTATTCAGCTGGGTTTTTTTTGTTTATTTGTCTGTTCGTTGTTTGTCTGTGAACATGATAACCGCCATGAATAGCTGCACGCAGTTTGATGAAATTTTGCACCAAACGTGTTTTGACAACTGCAAGAAACCAGTTGAATCTCAAGTTTATAGGTCAAAGGTTAAGGTCACAGAACCGGATTTTTCTATACTTTGTCGTTGCTGTATAAGACGTGGCTGCTATTATCTGCTGCCAGGCAGGGTCGATAACTATTGGCCGACGCCAACGTTTTGGCTGCAAATATCGTTACCGCGGACAGATTTAGCCTTTCGAAAAGCTTGTCAGTTTAATTTTATTTTGTCGTTTATTGCAAAATTGCGGTCTGACAATTGTTGCATTAAAACATTGATTTGGACTCTTAATTCGACCAGTGAAAAGCAAAGAAAACTGGTGTGTCAATTTTATTTCAAAAAGTTTAGGACTTCAGATTGTGCAGTGGGCCAGCATATTTTTAGCTAGGTTTATGTGCTTGCTTTAATCGTAACTATTTTCAGCAGTAATTAGGCCTCATCGATGTTAAAAATTCAATGAATATTATTGCTAGATTAATACAGCACAGTATTATGAGGCTTGTTGTGGTTGAGCTGTAGAGTGGGATAATGGTGAGAAGATTATTGTCGCTGGCTGTCGTCATATTAGTCTCGCTGAACCACGTCGCCACTCAACAGAGAGACGAAGGTACGTATTGCACGTTACGTTGCGTTGCGTTATGTTATTTCTCAAAACTGTGACTGTCTTGCACTGCTATTGCATGAACAGCCTCTAGGCACAGTAAAATGATCGTAATTATCGACAGCGCTTTGGTGTTCATTACTTTTAAAAATCATATTTTTGTATGAGAGACGAAATGTTAAACTTGTCATAATACTGTGTAGTTAATGATTAAACGTAAAGCCGGTGTCAGACAAGAGGGTTTCTGTTAACGATCGTAAGCTTAGTTAATGTCGTCGTCGACAGAAATCTATTTTGGGTTGTTCACAGATTTAGGCTTAGGGCCTACGACGTCGGCGGCTTTTACCCGGTCACTCAAGTCAATAACCGCAATATGGTACAGGAATTCAGTTTTTTCACATGCGTGCAACCCTACAATACGTTTCCTTTTTCTGTTAGTTTGTATAAACTTTGCACAGGGGATATGGCCTAGTAAGTATAAGTAAATGGAGTGGCTGCTTTGGATATTTGCTTACTCCGTGCTCTACTACAGATAGAAACGCCACATGGCAGATAAAGTAGCAGAGAACCAGCTGCATGCTAGATGCTCGTGCGTTCACTCGAGTGTAAAACTCGATCGTGTACACGGACAGCTTAAGTGATGAGGCTAATATTATTTGCACAGCGAAGAACGCTCATAAAACATCCTTTCAGTGTCTGTACTTTGTCGTTAGTCGCTCGCTTTTGTACTACTGACCTATCTCTGACCTAATGAAAAGGACTGCTTTGGCGCCGTGCGCGCAACAGCGAAGTTACTCGTGCAGCAAACCGTAAGCTGCTGTGCTGCGTCGAAATCATTAATTTTGCTGTGTCGCGGGGGCCAACAGCAGTAGGAAAGATTTGGAATTGTATGAACGCAAAGAAATCGGGAGCAGTATTTTTACCGTGCATTTTCATTCACGCCAAGGGTGCATGTGCTAGCCGCCAAATCTTAGTACAAACTCTGTGTTTGCATGTATTTTTCCATTTCTCTCCGAGACCATTGTCTTTCTTGCTGTGTTGAGCTAAGCTAACTATCAGGTTGCAGTTCAAATTTCACCGCGGATCATTTGCAAGCAACCTTAAGCAAGTTGCTAACATACTAGGCCTACGTGCTTAAGTCAACTCAGCCTCCTAACCTCAGCGAAATAAGTAGCATACAAGCTTAGTGATGAGAGCATAATGTGGGTGTTCGGTGTGAGTGTATGTCTACTGGCTGCACCGCGGGTCCAGTTGTCGCAATGGATGGCCGCATAGTGTGCTGCGGTATTATCAGCTCATTCCAATCAGCTGCCACTTCGGAGAATGTAAAGCGCTTAAGTCCTGAGTTTGATTTACAGCCTAGGCCTAACCAGCGCTGTGGTAAATAAGACCCATCGAATCTTTTAGGCCCTAATCTGACTGCTATCATAAATAGACAAAAATTTCTGAGCATCGCGTATCTGGAAGAAGACTATAGGTGTTACATTCTGTCCCTTTCAGTTTAAAAATGGGGCAGAGACACGGACGCTATAAACCTATCATGGCTCTTTCGGTGTTTTTTACCAGTCGGCCTTGTGCAGCGGTGCGATATCAGTCGTTTGAGTGAAAATCTGCATTGTTCGTAGTCATTGTAGACTGTACTCTCGAGTAGCTATTGTTGCGGTTTGCACGTGTTGGCTCTCATTCGTCGTCTGGTTAAGGTGCTCGTACATGTTACGACAAAATGAGATTTAAAAAAAACTTGCGACGGTCCTCGATCGTCGACTTCGTGTATATAGGCCCTACTGTTTGTCACAGAGCGTATAACGTGGTGTTCAAAAACCTGCAGAGAAGTTTTATTTGATCAAGAGGTTCGCATGCGCTAGGATAAAACACACCACGAACGCTGTTGTACGATGTTATAGCCTGTCTGTAATTACGCGCGAGAGCTAGCACAGAGCGTATTAGCATAGCGCGTATTAGCTATGGTAATTCTGTTCGTCTGTCTGTCTGTCCTGGTGTCACGACCCGGTACCGTTCGAAGACCAGGTGAGAAAAAGACTGCGGGTTTTCACCACATGATAGCCTAGAGTCTCTAATTTAATTTCGTGACAAAATTTCATGCCGCTGGGTGAACGGCCGGGGTTTCCCAGAAAGTGGGGGCAAAAGAGGGGCACCCCTCCTAAAAAGACGTTATTCTACCGTTATTGCATTCGCACGGTGGCGCCACGCAACAAACTCGTCTAACTATGACTGATGTATATACATGGCAGTAAATGTCGAACTTGATCGATTTTGAGCATCTGCAAACCGTTTTACCTAGCGTGAAAATGGTTGCAGATAGGCACAGACATGCTGCTTATCACAACAAGCAATGGTGACGACCTTCTTAGAAATGTCAACATCGATGACCTTGAATGACCTTTAACCCCTTCCCCCAAATAGCAAATTTTAGTAAAATTTTTTTGGCGAGTTTGGGCTGCGATACGCATTTCAAGAGTGAAATGCGCCAAAATGGCTAAAGATAGACCAATACAACCTGCGTATCAGGTTTTCAGCATGGAATGCAGATTTTAGCAGTCCCAAGTCCGGACACTTTAGATTCAAGGAGGCCTGCGTACGTGAGTGTCAAAAAGTGGTACCCCTTTAAAAGTGGTTATTTATCTTCTGTTGGCTTGTCTAGCGTGTAAATGGTTGCAGATAGGCACGGCCATGCTGCTTATCATAAAAAGCGCTGACAACAAGCTTTTTACGAATGTCAACATCGATGACCTTGAATGATCTTGAAGCCTTAAAAATATTGATTTTAAGTGATTTTTGGCGATTTTTGGCTGCACAAAGTGAATTGCGACGAAATGGATGGAGATAGACCAAGATTACCTGCGAACGGGAACTGCCATAGGCTCTCGCG
>Ga0209671_1003286_pt1 | contig 15439 bp, 7 predicted proteins | sample WorMetHERISLAND2_2_FD_187401 | JGI IMG/M metagenome (GOLD analysis project Ga0209671, IMG submission 187401) | Marine gutless worms symbiont microbial communities from Max Planck institute for Marine Microbiology, Germany - Olavius geniculatus... | ecosystem: Host-associated > Annelida >...
CAGTATAGATTGTATACGATGATAGCCTATACTTATTGTACCTGTGATGCATTTGTAGCTGGCCTCGAGATAGGATGCGAAGTCACGTTGACAGGGCCGGATGTCGACCAGCGTACGCACACTCACGTCACATGACTTCCGGCCAGAACACTGCGCGTCGAACAGCGATATGACGTCATTGGAACAGCCGAGGTTGTAGTCGCCACGGATACAGCGTCCCAGCCGCATCCGACCGTACACCGCCGACGTCATCAGTATGACGTCACTCGGGCCCGGACAGGACGCGTTGAAATACTCCGTCAGGCAGTATTCACGAATTTCTGCACAGATCAACAACACACCTGATCCTAGCCTACCTCTTAGACTCTCCGATAATCACTGACAGATACAAAAAAGCGCAGCTAACGTACTGGAAACGCGCGACAGCGGTGCATCCATGTAGGCCCACTGCAAAGTTACAAAATAATTTAAGCTCACCGATCATAGCAATCGACATTCGACACGATGATGATAATGAAAGCCAGTATTTGATTTTGCATCGACATTCGCTAGAGGGCGTAACCGGTATCGTGCATCTGCTACCGTTTGAGAAGCCGAAAGCGCACATTTTGAATGGGTACCTCTATTTGATGTCCTCGTGCTCAGGCCTCTTTAAACACAGGGAGTCGCGACTTAGACCGTTGAAATCTACGTTTAATGCTGAAAATTTCATATGCAGGTTGTCCTGGTCCACCTCTAGAAATTTCGGTGCAATTCGCTGTTGAAATGATTGTCGAAGCCCAAAATCGCCAAAAGATCCACAAAAACCTCTATTTTATTGTTCAAGGTCATCAAAGTTAACTGCCTTTGGTGCCAATAGAAAGCGCGTGTACGACTTCCTATTAGTGATTAACAGTAACCTTGGCCCTATCTTACACTGTTTCTGAGATACGGCGACTTATTGGCTAAAACTCGCAAATGTTTCCTATCCTCTCTTTTTAAGCGCCCTCGCTTGGCGCCTTTTGGAATTTATGGAAGAACTTCACGGATCCTAAAACTAGAGTCTTCCAGGCAGCAGATGGTGAACATTTGGTAAATTCCAGCTTGCACCGTTTTTGACCGATCCATCCGTGTGACAGACAGACGAACGGACAGACAGATTGAGATGGCTAAGACGCGTTATAGCAGTTTCTGTTGTCGCGCGTAAAAAAACCACATGGTAAGCTGTCAGAATGATGCGCGCGTATGACGCTTCATACTGTCGAGAAGCTCTGTCTTTTGCCAGAACAATGACGAAACTTCTCTCCTTCGGAACTTCTTCGTAATTGATGCAGTGCAACTATCATCTTTCGATACCGCATGCTCCGTTCTTACAAAATGGATTATGCCGACCTAGGCAAACTAGGTAATACATATTGCTATTGTGTCTAAAATCTTAATTCATGTACAAAACTAAAAGTTTAGTTTAATTTAGTTTAGTTAACTTCGTTCGCTTTGTATGCGCCTTTAAACTTCATCATGGTTCGAAGAGTTTGTTTTCCTGTATCGGAACATCGGTGATGCACATTGCGCATTGGGCCATAATGTATTGGCTTTAGCGATGGCCGTGTCCTTACTTTAAAAATAAGTTAAGCCTGATATGGTAACAATATGTAGGGTCTTTACGCCGTAATTATCAAAAAGGGATCAGGGTTGAGGTGGGGTTAGCTCATATTGAACAGCACATTGGTCCACAAAATAGCAAATTCAGAGAACGGCCTCCCCCAGCTGTAGTAGTTGATTGCAGCCGACGACGCTGCAAAATATACCAAAATCGACATATTTGCACCACGTTACAATTAATGCTCGTACCTGGCAAAGTGGCATCCGAGCCGAAGCCGGAAGTCAAGTGAAGCGTGACGAGATTGAGCAAAGCGTGAGCGAGTGACGTCATCACAGCCGTTCTGATGACCAGCAAGTAATTGAAGCTGCGTCTGTAACCAGCTCCAGTCATCAGCCAATTGTGAGCAGTAGTGACTGACTGACAGCAGACTGAAGACCGACTGGTTGCTAGTCTCTAGTCGCTGGTGTCAGCGGTATGTGTGGTCTGCGACGCGGTGACGCAGGCTGCTCTACGCGCTTGCTGCTGCTGCTGCTGCGACGGACCGGCGTTAACACTTTGTAGACGTCTCATTACGGTCCAAAGTGTATTGTACGAGTGTAACGAGGTATAACCTAACTAAGCGTAAAGCAACTTTGTTGAATGGCGAAGCTTACGTTAACCACTGCGCGATGCATCAGACCATCAAGCGTAGTTGAGCTGCTAACAAGAGTTAACCTGCAGCAGCAACAGCAACAGCAGCATCAGTAGCGGCTATACAGCGTCGAATGACGCGTCGTTAAGTGAATTGTCATGGAATTACTGCAAGTACCGTTCGGACCATCAGTGACTGCTGTCACCGTGCACACAGTTCTTCATTGATATAGGGACCTACCACTCACTGGGTGTCGCCACAGTTGTCACTACCAGCATCTAGGGCTAGCGCCGATTGGGGCGCGACACTAAGGAAACATAATGCTAATGTGACAGACAAAAATATTATTTTTAAAAATGCATGCAACAAGCAGTGACAAAGCCCTCTATAGCGGAACTGACGTTTAAGAACATGCAGAATACGCTGTTTTGGTTTGTTTTACCCGATTACATGGAGTCGAATGAAGCAATCACTTAGGCCTAATCAATCTGTAAATTTGTAAAGCGCCCTTTATTCAGAGTTTCAGAAGCGCTCAGTCACGAGAAAGTCATGCTTAGTTTAATTCCGAGCATTATCTACTGATTCGCTGTTTTCAGTTTCGAAAGAAGATCGTATCACACAAAATGTCAAAATCTGTGCGGCTTTAAGTGCTCTGGAAAAAAATTAGACAATTGGAAGCCGAAGAGACAATGCCCCAGTGCCCCGGGCACTGTGCTCCATAGCTGGCGATAAGACGCCATTCACACCAGCGGTCGTCAGATTCTCCAAAGCCGTTCACAGACTCTACAGCATAACGACGTCAACATCATTGTCATCGCCCAAGCACTTGCAGCGAACGTCAGTCGCTGACGATCTTGCTCTGCCGTCTTCAATCCGTATTGCTGCTGCTGCTGCTGCTGATGATGATGATGAGCTAATGGCACCAGCGCCGCGTCAGCATTTTGTTAACTTTTGCATTCTTATGACAGTATAATGACCATGACCGCAAGACCAGGGAGACAAAGAAACGCGAAAGACCACATAAACAATTGGAGGAAGATCTGTAGATAGCATGTTTTGACATTAGCCATAAAGTAGACAAAGACAATTAGCACAAGACAGAACTGGATGAAGAAAAGTGGTCTGTAATCTGTGTTCTACCGGAAGCGACAAAGCTTGAGTCAAGTAAGTCAATAGCCGTGACGCAAAGACAGAAATCTGACGAGCCGTAGCCAATATTAACTACAGAATGCAAGAGAAGAGGAGAGTTAACAAAATATAATGGCTACATTTACGCGACCGACGAAAAACCGTTATCTTTTATGAGTATTTTAATTTGCATTCTAATTTTTGCACTATTCTCAGAAAAGCTGTAAACCCACAGCCACTTCTTGCAAACTTTGATGTCTAAGTTAATTGTATTTGTTTGCCGACCGAGTTCATTGGACGTCCAAACTCCATTACTTCGATTTGTTTAAGACTTTTTGTACAAGTCCAACAATTCGGGTACAACAAGACCATAATATCGACGTTATGGATTTGTGGTACAGCGGGTGTAGTACGACAACAGACCGAAGTCAGTGGAGTTATGGCTTGAACAGTTTTACGACGTATTTGAGATTGTAGCCTCTGATACGTGTCAGAGAGCATCAGGTATAAACCGGGTGTGAAGGAAGCATGGGGGCGTGCGACCTTGATGTGATCTGTCAATACGTGCAATCTGCGATATTATAGCGAACCCTCGTCCGTCCGTCTGGCTGTCGTGTGGATTTTCTCCAGCGGATGCAATAAGGCAATGGTCACCCAGCCGGACGGCTTCGTGGCACTTTGCAATATTAAGCTTATAGCTAGAACTGCTCGGTTGGTGATAAAAGCATGGAACTTGGCACAATAATAACTATTCACTTTATAGTGATTGTTTTTAGAGCGAGTGTCTTTGTGTGCATCCTGTTTCTAAGCAACGGTTGCTAGGATGCTAAGGCAATGGTCAGCGGCCCAGACAGACTTCGTGGCACATATGAGGCGGTCGGACTTGCTGCATACATCGTCCTCAGTTTGCACGCCAAACTCACCTCTTACTGATGAACGGCGTCGTTCTACGACGAAAGCTGGCGAGCGTATTGGTCTAGAATAAGAACGTTTTCGCTATAACAATCGTTACCGATTTCAAAGCAGTTAAATTTATAAAAAAAAATTTAATGGCTTAAACAGTATACATTTTCGTTAAAATGGTTAGGTTGCTTTGGAGGTTAGAGTGTTGGATACGAGATCGGAAGGTCCACAGTTCAATGTTTAGCTGGTGCACTACCAAGTAACAACTCTGGGCACGTTGTTCACACTTACCTGCCTGTGTAGGTGCAAATGCCTAGTGGTTGGTGTCGACTCGTAACTTTCAGGTTGCGGTTCGATTCAAACTGCCAGTCATTTGCAAGCAACCTTGAGCAAGTTGCTAACCTACGGTGTGCTCAGGCCAACTCAGCCTCCTACCCTCCGTGAAACGGGAAATGAGTAGTAGCTTACAGACTACGTGGTGAAGGCCTAGTGTGGTTGATTGGGGCGGTGTTATGTCTGCTAGCTGCAAACCGCGGATCCAATTGTTCGCTTAGGCGAACAATGGATGGCCGCATACTGCGCCGCGGTATCATTAGCTCATGCCAATCAGCTGCCACTTCCAAGATTGTAGAGCGTTTCTGGTCTCCTGCAAGAAGCGCTATAGGAAGCAGTGCTGGACTTTTACCTGTACCTTTACCTCTGCAAGTTTATGAGCCTATAATTTCGCATATTTACAGGGTGAAAACAGTAGGCTGTGAACGTTTTTTCAGCTCAACAGTTTAATGTCCGTTCCATGGACATCAACCTGACCAGAAAATGCTTTATGGTTTGCTTTTCGGAACTAACCTTGTCATGTTGTAAGTTTTTTGTAGTAGTTTCCACGGCGATAAAAATGAAAAACGTAAAAGTTTTTCCAGAAAATTCCTAACTAGAAAAGTAGGCCGCTAATATTAATTTCGCGTCATAAAACGTTTCATAAAGCATAGCTGTAGGCCTACTGATTAGCAAGAAACAGGTCGAATACATCGCCGTCCGTCCGTTCACCCGACAGATGATAACTTGGTGTGTCCAGAAGTAAACATTCGCCAATAGCCGGTAGCCGCGCAGCTGCTGCTGCAGGAGTGGACGCTATCGATATGCGACGGCATCCGACAAGAGAAGTAAATTGATGGCGGCGCATGGCTGGCCGTCCAAGCGGCGCATATTGAACCGCAGCTCGTTCCTGTCCAGTTAATTGCTTTCACGCGGGCTGCCGTACTGCGCCGTCACAGATAAGAACAAGACATATGCATCGCTGTTAGAACAGCTTCATTAATAGCGCGTCATGATATCTTGATTAGTGCAGTACGCCGGCGTACAGAGCTGCGCCGTAGAATTCGATCATATTTGACTCCATTATAGTTATCGGCAGAAAAACAGATAACAAGAAGATGCAAATAGGCCAGCGTCTACTAACAAAGTTAGGTGAACGTACTTTTTCGCATGCTGCGTGAAACTATATCAGAGCTGCTCTAACTTTTAACGTCTAAATTGCAGGAAAAAATTATAAAGTGGTATTCTTATTAGGCCTATTCAGCAGCACATTAGAACTTAGTTGACGTGATAGTGGATAATGTGGCTTTTATGATTTCTTGATTGTTCTTGATATATTAAAGGTTGAAAAGTTAAATTAAGGAACGCATAGCACTTTCTGCGATTTTATCTCATATCTGTCACTGTATGTCGCCTTTAACGTGTGTGCAAACTACAGTTATGTGTATTTATCTGCTTATGTACATTATATACAGGATATTAATTCCGTAGAGCTACAAATGAGTATCAACTGCGTAGAAATAACGTGATCATCCGATTTGGGATAGTTGACTGTACTACAGCTAAATTTTTTAAAAACGCATTCTCTGGTGTGTAACTACCTAATTAAACGGCTTTTTATTCTGCCAAAGAGTCCAATATTTAAACCGAACTGCTTTCGCTAATCGACGAATATCGAGTGAAATTAAGAATGGTCGAGCTCTACTGGGTATCGACCATGTTCAACAGGCCGCCGTGCCGCCTGATGGCAGGCGTATTTAACGTGACGTCTGCGAAATTGCCACAGCACGGATCTGACACATCGCATCAGTGCGCACCAAGCAAATCACAAATATTCAATGACATATAAATACTATATGATTTTTCGTTCAAACTACTTTGGATAAAGCGCTTTAGCTGCAGAAACGAAATCAGTCAATCAATCAATTCGTCAGTCGGTTTATTATGCGTTCGTCTTGTAGGTCGCATTAGGCGTCCTACCCGTCCGTCGATCTGCTTTTAACTCCAATTAAACACATAAAAATTAGGAAAACGATGTAAACGTTTTTTTGTAGTTTTCCGTTTAAAAGGTCAAAAGTCACTGTCATTAGAAGTCAAAAACATCGTAAAAATGATGCATTTCTGGAGTAATGTCGACTTCGGCAGCCCGCAGTCTGTGTGCTTTATCCGCGATACATGAAGCGTTCTTGGGGTAGCATGCAACAAACTACAGAAATTTAATGCTTGGACTTGCACCCGTGGCTAAATATTATGCTTCACGCTTATAATACAGAATTATGGCAACGGCCGCGAATCATGTCGGCACTTGTCCTACTTGGCGTGGAACAGAGCGCTGGCATTAACGCGATGACTGCGGACGCTTCTCGTCAGAACGCCGGATGGCTACCACGTCGCGCTGCAGGGCATACATGTACGGGAGCTCTGCTTGGCGTATCTGGGACAACTATCTCGCGCATGGATCATTGCTGCATGGTCTGACGGCACCTCGTCCGTCCATCCATCACCGACCATCCTCTCCGAGCTCCATGCTCTTACCTCGTGTCAGTCATTCATTCGTTCTAGCAGACACGCAGCAGCAGCAGTAGCGGTAGCAAGATGCTTATTCATGATAGCAACGTCAGCTGTGCACGTTTGTGTCGGCGACGGTCTGGCTTGAAAGTTGATGTTGTCTTGGACTTCTGCATAGGGGCATTCGGTACAGTGTGACACGATTAGTCCACACAGCTACGATGTGAACTCACGACTATGCTGGGCGTATAGAACAAACTTTTTTTATCTTACACTGATGTTAGCTAGACCACGATCTGGTCAAGAAAAGTAAGACCTCGATTTTTAGCCTTAAGACCACATTCCTGCCAGCGACAACGCACTGTTATAACAGAACGGCATGACTGCTGTTAGGTCTACAGTGGATCTTGAAGAATGAAAAACATACGGTACCGTAAACAGTTCAATACTTCGTAAAGAAGATTCTTTTGCGCGATTCACTGTAGCCCTGAAAGTTTGCTTGTGCAGCACAGCATGACGCACAAAATTCACAAACACACGACAAGTAATTTGAGCTAAGCTCACGCACATGAAGCGCGATAGCAACGGTGCTGCCACCTGGGCAATCGTGTACAGCATGCAATAAAATAATAATGCGTCCTGAAGGAGTACCCAAATTTAAAACCCTCCTACGGAAGACTTTTTAAATTTAAGAGGTCGAAATTTAAATTGTTAAAAACGGACTTTCTATGCTAAAAATTACATAGGCTTACGCAGGTATATCTCCAGCTATTTCTGCGCAATTTACTCTTGAAATGTGCGCCGAGGCCGAAATTTTCAAAAAAACTAAAATTCCCTATCATGTAAGGTTCAAGGTCGTTCAAGGTCATCGATGTTAATAAATCTAAAAAGCCTGTCGCCAGTGCTTGTTGTGATAAGCAGCATGTATGTACCTATCTGCAACCGTTTTCACGCTACACGAGCCAATAGCAGTAAAATAACCACTTTTTAGGCGAGTACCCTTATTTGACGCCCGCGTGTGCAGGTCTCCTTGAACTTAGAAAGTCTGGACTTGGACTGCTAAAATCTACGTTTAATGCTGAAAATTTTGTATGCAGGTTGTCTGGGTCTGTCGCTATCCATTTCGGCGCAATTCACTCTTAAAATGTGTGTCGCAGCCCGCAATCACGAAATATTTACGAAAACCTTTATTTTTGGGTTTTCAAAGTCGTTCAAGGTCATCGATGTTGATAAAATTAAAAAGCCCGTGACCAGTGCTTGTTATGATAAGCAACATGTCTTTACCTATCTGCAACCGTTTTCACACTAGACGATCCAATGGCGGCAAAATAACGTCTTTTTAGGGGTCTACCCTTATTTGACGCCCTCGTTCGAAAGGAACCCCTCACCCAGGGCTCAAAATTTTGTCACGAAAAACTAAAGTTTGGGGGCAGTTAACAGTGAAGGTTTCGTGATCTTAGCTTGCGCCGTTTTGATAGGGCTCAAAAGTGTGACAGACGGACAGACGGACAGACGCCCAGGCCATGACTAAGACGCGCGAAGCATTCTGCTATCGCGCGTAATAAAATAAGCTAAACGATAGCATCAACCAACTTTGCGTATATATCTTTTATGACTGAAATGCTCTCAAATGACATGACTGTCGCGGGACTTCTCTACTGAATTTTTCGTTGGGTTGAACAGTACAAGCCGGTCATGGACAGAGTGATCTGTCTGAGTAGTGAAAGATAGTGTGCTCGCGTCGGCGACTTAATTATCGACTGCATCGCAGCATGGGCAACAGCCAGACGCCGAGAGTCTGCAAGATCGATTAGTATTTAAATTGCTACGAACAGATAATTTACGCAGCGCTACGCGTACAGTACAGTAGGTCCTTAGTTTGATGTATAAAATTCTGCGACGCCAATCATTCAGTTCACCGTGGGCTTTAACAAGAAACCAGTTTGTGTATAGGGCTAACCGTACGAAAACCGATTTTCAACTACGAACTACAACTTACAAACTTTTCGAATTCTGTATAAGCGTGTCTCGTTTGCTTTCTGTTATTGCAATTGGATTCATTGTCGAATGTACATTTTGATTGTATTGCTCGTTGTACATGAAGTGCCGTAGCTTTGGAGGCAATAATCTAATAGCTGTAGATCGTTTCGTGGTTTGGTTGTTTTCTCGAGATCATCACTTTGTTGTATTTGATTGGCGACAGAGATTGCAAAAGTTAGTTTTTTTACACGATTTTTAAATCAAAATTAACACCGTTTAAAAATAAAAAAGACACTTATGGAAAACTTACATTAGACGTGGGATCTATAATAGTTAGTTTAAAGCAACCTGAGCAGTAACGATCATAAAATGTGTCAGTAGCCTATTGCTTAAGTTCAATGTCAGCAACATATTGCAGTTGCGACACTCATGAGTGACAATAGTACAATCGGGTAAGTCCGAAATGATTTGATAGCAAACATATGATTTCAAATCGTAAATTACACACATCGCACGTTAAAATCAGAATGAGCCTTGAATACCAATCAAACATTACAAGGTGCTAGACGTACATGCGTTTGGATAGACGTGTGATATGAGAAACAGATCGAGCGATAATATAGCACAGCTCACGACCCGCTAACAATGCCTGTTAGGTCGGCGCACTGAATACAGTATTTTCCAAATGCCAATTCTTGTGCAATGTACAGCACGCAAACCGCGGTTTTTTTCCAGTGCAACATGGATGCAGCCGGCGACAGCCATTAAGCAGATCTTTGGCCGCTGGAGTCCACGTGATGTGGAAGCGGAGTACTGGTACACATTTGCACCGACATTGGTTTTTCGTGTTGCTATTTCTCCGTCTTTTGCTTCTGTTAAGTTTCACCCACATGTAGATGTGAAAATTTCGGCCCTTGCATTTGGCCATTTCTGGCAAATTGGGCCGAATCCACTTTCGGTTAATTTTCCAAATTTGGCAAAGTTCAACCCAGCTGCAGTGTTACTCTTGGCCGAAAATTACTGCTAAAATAAATTCCAACCTTGAGAAACAGCGTGATTAAGAAATCACTAAGATCTCTTCACAGAAAGCTGCGATGCCTACATGTGTCGTCATACGGACCTACAGCAGCTATGAAGACAGACGTTTTGCAGCTGCAGATAGGCTGTGGAACAACCTTTCAACTTTTCTGAGACAAACTGATATCAGCTTTGAACAGTTTAAACGGCTGCTGAAAACATTTTTTCGGATGTTGAGAGCGCGGCGCATTGTGGCTAACTGTTAAATTGCGTCTTCTAAGTCATCTTACTTATTTACTTGCTTTTCATTGCGTTTTAGTCTCTCTAAATTTTCCTATTTTTCTCAATTTTCAATTTTGTTTATGAAGGGAAAATTTCAACAGATGTCTCTATCGTGTGTCGACGGATGAGTAGATCGCGTGCATGCGAGCATGCAGCGGTGCGACCGGAAAAATTTTCCCCAGAGAGAGAAGATGTTACTGTGTTCAGCAGAAGACGCCGCGAATGAGCCGGAAACACGTTAATGTGCAGGCCTGAGAACGATTCTGAGAACAAGCTGTGCCTATTCGTATTCATCATAATACGACTTTTGTAGGATTCTGTTGACGTTTCGGCAACCGTTGTTGCATTCTTCGACTAGATGTCGCCACGGCAAACAAATTGTCGTTTATATAGGACTTTTCATCTCGGTTTGTCGACTTGTCTTGTTCTTTTCTCGCCCTGTATCACCTTTACCGGTTTTAATTAGCTACTTATCGTTTCTATAAAAAAACTTCATGTTTGCACTATTTCAAAAAAGTGGCCTTTGGAAGTCATAGAACGGGGGATCACGTGACAAAGTACAGGACTTTCTACGCTGCTAAGATAGACTTGTATTGATAACTTTTACATAATAAGACAATAAACGTTTTGCTCTTCATTTTTACCCCTAAACTGTCTGTCAGAGAAACCTCAACTATACAGGTCTGCAATTACTCCCACATTGATGCTACAACGGTAAACTAGCCTAGTTACATCTAGAATAGCTTGATTAAATATCATTCATTTCAAAAGAAAAACTCGCGTGTCTTGCGTTCGATAAATTCGAAAACTACACATAGCTCGTGATCAAGGCGATTGCCCGTCGTTGTCGCTGTAGTCGCAGTATTTAATAGTACGGTTAATAATGGTTCTTATGGTTTGTACATGCTAGAGAATAGCAAAAATGCAGGCCTAAATTGTACAGTAAAATAAGCTTTAAAACATGCTTATCAACTCTGAACTTTTAAAATTAAAAAAACGTTAAAGTTTTATAGCGATTTTGACACTGTTTTTCTGTTATTTTACGCCTAATAATGCTAACTAATTTCATTTTAACTTAGAAATCCGACGATCGGAAAGCGACTTGCATGTGTCGGTTTTTCGACCTCTGTCGCTGGTTCTTGATTACGCATGCGCGCGCAGAATCTGAACTGCGTTCGTTGACTTCCTGTCGTGCTTGCACCGAGTCGACGCCGCGTGTGTCACAAACGTCTTGGAACACGTCTGCACCGCAGCTGCTGCGCGTACCCTAACGTAGTGATGGGCCGTACATACAGTACCGGTAATGTAATTACGATGAATGCGAAATGGATGACAAACTCTCGCTATACGGTTTAGTGCTGTATGACGTCATAAATTACAATGACGCCATATCCGCAGCAGACTTATATGAGTCAGTAAAAATGTGCGTTTCAATGATGTATAAATCGTGGAAAATATTGTCTAATAAGTCGAGACCGGAAACGTTTGGGACGGCTTTCGACCCCTCGTAGGTGTCACTATTACCATTTTCATTCATCGTCTACAAATATGGTATAAGGTATTTTAATCGGCGTAAAAACTAGGAAGAAGACTGCAGATTGTGGAAGAAAACACTGGATACAAATACAATGCTGTTCTAAAACTTAAGAAACGAAGATGAGCACATCACTTGCCCATAAGTTCGTAGCCAAAAAACAGCGACGCAAAAAGTGACTTGTACCTTTCGCTTCCACTACCTTACAATGATTCGCAAAATGTTATTTGTTGTTTGAGTTATATCCCATTTGCGCAATGAAGCTGGCTTGTTAAGCTGGCTCGTCGAGCGCTCGTTGAGCACTTACCAAGACAATTCAAGTATACAGATTGCAATAGCGTAGCTCGTCAAGCATTTGTCAAGCATTCATCAAGCACACATCATGCTAGCTTGTCGCAGCAGCTAGATGAATGGTTGCAATATCAAACATGTTTGACATTGCAAGCATTCATCCAGCTGGCTCGACAAGCGCTCGACGAGCTAGTTTATCGACGAGCGCTAGACAAACTGGCTTGATGATCTAACTATCTCGTCGTTTAAACAGTGCAATATTGCAAAAAAATAATGAAGCCGGCTCACTCGTCGAGTCAGCTTCATAGTGTAAACGGGGTACTAAAAGTAGACTTAAGAAAATAGTAACTGTTAGCCTACGCAAACAAAACAAAAATAGTATTTTTTAGTTTAGTTTAGTTATTTTTATTTTATTTTATAGCGTAAAACGTAAACCCCTAAATACGCCGAATCGGACTGTCGAGCACAGAAACTGCTGTTCACAGTATTTCGATATTTGTGAATCAGCGCATCTCTACCGCCGATCAGTGCCTCCGCAGCAGCAGCAGCCGATAATTAAAATGAATGAAGTGCATAGATCGACCGAGTTGCTCGACCCCGCGACCGGTTAGTACGTGGATGGGTGACCCTGATGTCGTGCATAGATCGACGTTAGCGTGTCTGTGGCCAGCAATGCACGCATGGCACGGCCACACATCGACTCGTCGTCGGCTGCAAGTTTCTGTCGACGTTGGAACCCCGCCGCGCCTGTCGGTTCAGTCGCCTGCCCAAAGTGCAGACTTCTCGATGAATTCAGTCGAGTGCTGCTCGTTAAGTCAGCAAGACGTCACGCTCGTCATGATAACCATGCATATACAGCAGACGTTCTACATCGTCACCAAGGAAGCCACCGCTCGCAGCATATCTGTTACCTTGACTGTGCAGCGCCCTGATTTACAGCTTTGGGCGGGGAGTTAAAATATGTGCGTAGCTCTTTATGAGAACCCATCTCAATGCCGGATCATCATGGAATCGCACAGGTAAATGCGCCCGCCTTAAGTCCAGTTTGATGATCTGGATGGTACTAGTAAGTTACATACCGAAATGGTTTACTCGTCCGCAGTTGCCCATCCAAATTAATATTAACCGCGCCTAAGACAGACAGACAAACGGGCAGACGGAAGGCCAAGACCTTTTAGTATGACCTGTTAGAACTGCCGCATAATTGCATTAGGACAAACCGAAACACTGTAAATATTATTTTGCAGATTATATCACTGCCCGTAGTGCGACCTTTAGGGTTAAAGCTGGAAACTCCATCACTACAGCAGGCACAGTGGAGTTGAGAAACATGTTTTGCGCTTGATTTTATCCGCGTTCTGAATTGCGAGCTGTTTTTCTCGAGTTTACCGCCGCCAGAATATTGCAGCATGCAGAAGGCGGCGAAATCTGCGCCGAGCAAACGCGGCGCTTTGTAATCGGCGTCGACGTCGGCGTAAATATTTTCATTAGGAAATAATCGTAGAAAAAGTCGAGAGAGAGAGAAAGATAGCGTGCGTCGAGTGAGTGGACCCGGGACTACAGCCCTGGTCGTCACATTCATCAGCACGTTTATCGATGCTGGCGTGCGATTATTTCAACGCAGTTACCGCTCGTAAATTAACGTCGCTACCGGGCGTGGAATGACAAACAGAGGAACGGATCCGCTTGGCGGACTGAGATCCGCGGAGATGAGAGTTCACGCAAGATCCATGCGGACTTTTATAGATTGGCCGTTATCAGTAACAAACTTAGATTCACTGCGTGTGCGTCCAAAGTTTTTCATTTGCGACTAGAAATACTTGCTTAGCTGCGTTTTCAATGAATTTAACGTTCTGTTTCACACTGGCGCCTTCGCAATATTAAACAGTTAATAGATTTAATGGTTGCCATGGTTTGCAGATACGGCACCAGAAAATCACAAACTACTACTCGTCGACTAAAGGCTTGTTTCGCCAGTTGAATATAATCTATTAATTATACAGCCGATGAACTAATTGCCCGTTTCTGATACTGTTTTGTAGGTTATAGGCTACGTACTGCCTATTTGTCTATTTTGTGTGTGTACCTTTAGGTAGGCCTACAAGATCTGCAGAAAAAAATATCCCCAAACTCAGTGACAAAACTTTATCACGAGAATACCCTACACTGAAAATGTGTATTAGGTTGGATTATTTTTATTAGTTTTATTGACTGTTAATTTGTTCCATTGTGTAACAGCGTATTGTCCGTTTTTTCTAAATTAAACTTCGAACAAATGAATAAATGAATAGGATAATGTTTTTGCCCCAGTCTGTTAGTTCGTTTTTTTTGTTTGCAAGTAACTAAAAATTACAAACAGCTTTCAATGATTTTTAGAAAAGTTGGGCGTGATAAACAATCGATTACCTTTTTAATGATTTGTTAATCTTCTCCGAGTGCTACTACATTAAGCCTAATTCTACTGTTGTACTGGCTCCTGTCTGTAAAAAAATCACATTAATTAACTGCGAACATTCTCTCGTTTTGTTTAGTTACCAATTATGTCACTATACAGTAGATAATAGTAAGAGCCTAATATTATATAGCTGCGCGGCGAGAATGCAGGTGGGAATTGCGGAATCCGCACAACCACCTCAGCTGCTGCGGACGCTGCGTTCACTGGGCTGTGACGTCACACAGTCTAAGGCTGGCCGACACGTCGCATCAATAACAATTAGGCGCGTAAACAGAGAAGCCGAGAAAGAGAGAATTATTGCATAGTAGCTTGGTTTGTAGTTTTGCCGACGTCGCAAGCAGCTGTTATATACGCGAACCTATAACAGATTACTAACTGTTATCGCGTGACAACCAGCCACTTAACCCACTTTGCTTCACTAGAGGCTACATAATTATTATCTTTGTCAGTATTTTGTGTTCTAAAAAAGTAACTGTTAACGTTTGATGATAATAATAACTATCGCTAAGGTCCGATTTCTCGTTCTTTCAGTTCACTAATCAGTTAACTGTCTATCGGTTAGCGTTGACTGAAGTTTTGACTTTAGACGATTGTTCAAGATAAGAATCAGAAATCGGCGTCAGGCTTGAGTATAGAAACTCATCATCTTCCTCATCATCATTATCATAAATGATAACAGCAATAACACGGTATTTCAAAGATTCATTTTTCTGTACCATTTAACGTCAGATAACGCCTATGCAGATGCCAGGCCTACTATTTTGAAATGTTGTTGTGGGTCTTGAAAACTACGCTTGGGCTAGTAGGCCTAGATGC
>Ga0209671_1003287_pt1 | contig 15439 bp, 13 predicted proteins | sample WorMetHERISLAND2_2_FD_187401 | JGI IMG/M metagenome (GOLD analysis project Ga0209671, IMG submission 187401) | Marine gutless worms symbiont microbial communities from Max Planck institute for Marine Microbiology, Germany - Olavius geniculatus... | ecosystem: Host-associated > Annelida >...
CTCAAGCTAAGTTGCAGTGCTCGATGTGTCCGCCGCCATTTTGATAACAGCTTCAAGACGTCGACGCCATTCATTGATACTGTTATCAATGAAACGCTGTGAGAGTTTTTGCCACTCGGTGACTATCACTCGCTTCAGTTCTTCCACCGTCTTGAACTGTCGTTGGTGGTAGACTCGTTGCTGAAGAGCACCCCAAATAGCGTAATCCACGGGATTAAGATCAAGGCTATTTGGAGGCCACATGTGAGGTTCAATGAAGTTGTCGTGCTCTTTTTTCAGATAGTCCATCGTGGTCCTGGCGGTGTGCGCTACCGCTCCATCCTGCTGCAGTGTCCACCTGTACAGTGTTTGTTTTCCTAGGTAATGTGATCACACAATAAAGGTGCGGTGGGTGGAAGAACTTCACGTTTACGCGCCGTAAATTTCTGTTTGTAACAGTGATAAAATGGTTAAAATCTGTGCTGAATTACCGAAGTTATCCCAAAAATAAAACTGGGTATTCGTTTTTTGGACCACCCTGTACTACCAGTACTTCAAACGGTATATGAAACAAGAGCTAAAGCCCAAATTTCATATCGCCGACAGACGGACGGACGGACGTTCGGGCTTGGTCACGACTTTGTCACGGACACAAATCATGAAAGTCTGCGACACAAATCATGTCGCCGACTTTCATGATTTGTGTCTGTGACTTTCCCCGCGGGGAAGTTTCGGTGAAAGTCGGCATAATGGAATTTGGGCTTAAGCAACCGCACGGTCGCAACGTGGCGCCATTTCAGGGGATTTACTTCTAAGAGGAAAGAGGGGAAGGGAAAGGAGAGGGGGAGGAGAAAGGCCATAAAGAAGGAAATGAGGAAGAGCGGAGGGATAATTCCCTACTGTATGTCCCCCAACCGTGGTGAGAGATCAACGCTTATCATGTGGCGTAGGATGTTGAACTTGCGATCGTGAGGTCGTGGGTTCGGGATCGCTGTCAAGTGGTTACTACATGAATGGGTGACTGTCTACGGTCAGGTAAGCCATCTCGGTATATAACCAACATCAAGGTTAACTCAGCCTTTCGTCTCTCCGGAATAGGTAAATCGAGTACTGGCCTTTATGGCTGACGGGCAGACGTTGCGCGTTCATTTGTTATTTTTATTTATTTTATTTTTTTTAAAAATATGTAATAAACACTTGCGACAAACGCGCAAGAACAATAACATAGGAAAAACAGTAAAGAAAAACTACAAACATTACTAAAGTAGACAAAAGAAATACAGAAAATACATGATAAACAGACGTGTCGGGTGGCAGGTAGCACTGTGTTGTTTTATATGGCTGGTGACACTACGTAGCTCTGAGATGGATTTTCTATGAAGAACTATACCATTTAACCATTTTACCGTCTGTAGGTCTTCTGCCGGACTACTACTACCGCGACGACGCCGTGCGAGTTTGGGGTCACGTGCGTCGAGCAGTTCAGCAGATCGTTGACGTCTTCTATGACGCAGACAGTGACGTCACTGCCGACTCTGAGCTACAGGTGTCTGTCTGTTTGTCTCCTTGTGTGTCTGTCTTTATGTCTGTGTGTCTGCCTATGTGTCTGTCACTCTGTCTGTCTCTGTGTCAGCCTATCTCTCTGTCCGTTTGTCTGTCGTTCAGCAGATTATTGACGTTTTTGTGACGCAGACAATCACGTCACTGTCGAGTGCCGACTCCGAACTATAGTAATTTAGGATCTTTTTAACAGTATTTCTTACGGATTGATTTCTTAACGTTTTCCTAATGCATCTCGGGAGGAGCTGTTCTACGTTTTGGGCCTTTGGCGTAAGCCATTCTTACATTTTTTCTAGAAGTGTTTGTAAATCACATCTTTTTCTTAAGATATTTCAGTGTCAGACTATTTCCTAGGGTTTTCTCTGCAACAGACGACCTAGAAAGTTTTGTAAGTTTGGCCCATCGGTGGTAAACATAAAATAACTACGACTATGATTATATGACGACAACGACTACTACTACGACTACAACGACGAAGTGTGTGGTCTGTCAGTTGTGGTTGACGGAGTTAATCGAGGTAGGATTCAGCGGACACCGCGCAGCCCGCCGAGACCTGGCGGTCAGCTCGACCAGTCAGCTGACAGACCTGCTGTCACGTGTCATCTTCACGCTGACCGCCGGCCACTCGGCCACCCACGTCGACGCCACCGATCTGTACGGCTTCATACCAGAAGTGCCGGCCATGATGCGCCGCGCGCCGCCTACAAGCCGGGACGGACTGAGGGTGACCCATCACGAGCTGAGGGCCACGCTGCCCGACCAGTTTCCCGATGCCTACTACGTGGCACTGGCCTTCGTCATACAAGTGCACAAACCGGACGAGGTAACTACTACAATCTGCCATTGTGGTAGTTGTAGTTGTTGTTATTGTTGTTGGTGTACATGTTGTTGTAGAACTTATGGTTGGAGTTGTTGTCAGTTTTCCGACTCGTAATACGTGGCGATGGCCTTTGTCATATAGCAGTTATAGTAGTAGCTGCAGAGACTGTCAAGATATTACTACCACTGCTACAACAACAACCTACTACTTCAACAGCCTGTAGTAGTTGTTGCAGTGTGATTGTGTCTGCAGAGGACAATGTGTTGTAGTAGTGAGATGTTCTTCATTGAGCCGGAGAATGTCAAGATATTACTACTACTACAGGTCCTACAGCTACCGCTACTACGACCAGAACTACAACAGGCTGTAGTAGTTGTTCTGATGTGGTGGTGCAGAGAACGCTGTGTAGTTGTGGCGAGGTGTACTTTATTGAACCGGAGATTGTCAAGATATTGGAAGAGTTGCGTCAGGCGATGCGTCAGCTGTCGCTTGCCATCCAAGCCCGGAATGACCTCACCCTGAACTACTACGATAACGTCTGTCCTCGATTCATCGCCACGAGTTAGTAATACTTGCAACTACTACGCAGTGGTAGTGGTAGTAGTAGTAGTAGTCTCATTATGACAACGTCTGTCCTCAATTCTTTGCTACGAGTTAGTACCGTAAAACTTATTTGGGACCCAGTGTTTCTTAGAATATTGATGGAAGTCATAATTATACTAGATTGCAGGACTGAGCTAGTGCTGTGTTTGCAATAAAATTAAGATAGACAACTGTATTTGTTGCTGTGACCCAATAAGTGTACTGTGTGATTTCACATGACAGGTGACGTTCCATAACTCTGTAATGGGTTTGCAACTTCGCACGAAGAGCTAGTATAGGCCCTATACACACCTGTAACCTTTACTACTACTACTGTTGTTGTTGTTGTTGTTGTTGTTGCTGCTGTTACTACTACAACTACTATGCAGTGTAGTAGTTGTCTGTGTATAGGTGCAGAACCGGTGCCTTACATCCCCCGTGATGCAGTCAAGCAGGCTCTGTTGGACGGACCCAAGCTAAGCCGAGATGTGTTCCTGAACGACCAGACCACCAAGTACTGGACGCCCACCTCTCTAGAGCTGATGACGTTGCCAGTCTGTCTGCAGTTCGCGCGCACTCTAGGCGCGCGCAGCATTGTGGGACGGCGCATGATGATCGCGGAGCGTCGCCAGACGCTGGGAGCAGCGGCGCGGAGGGGTGATCGCAGTAGGAGTCGCAGCACGTCTGATGCGGTGTCTACCAGTACTACCAGTGCGGCGATTGCTGAGAGTTCGCTGGAGGACGCTTTCTGATGATTGAATCTCTACTGAGCCTAACTATTTATCCCACCCCCGACGTAGTGCTAGAGATTGGTAGCTCGCTTGAGAACACTTTCTGATTGAGTCTTTGCTGAGCTTACTACTATTCATACCACTGCAGACGTAGTGCTAGAGACTGAGAGTTCACTTGAGAACATTTTCTATTCAGAGTCTGCTACAACCAGTGACCTCGTGGCATAGGGGTGATCAAATGCCGCGTTTCCCAAATTTTGGGCTATCGAAAAATTTGCCCTTTGTCCGAAAATTTCGTCCAAAAATGCTCAGTTTGGCGCTGAAGCCTTTTTTGGGGGATGTGGGGCCAAAATTGAAATTTCGAGTACCCATAATCTCCTCTGTTTGAGATTAGTAGCTGTCTGTCCGAAAATTTGCAACTTCTTTCCCGCTTACTTTTATACCCAAGACGCCGCTGACTACAACTTGTAGGCCCACAACTGTGACTGCGGCCTACTTTTCCAACTGGATTTTACGCGCGAGAGCTAGCATAGTAGCTATAGCGCGTATTAGCTGTGGTAATTCTGTCCGTCTGTCTGTTCGTCCGTCCTGGTGTCACGTCCCGGTACCATTCCAAGACCAGGTGAGATAGAGACTTCGGGTTTTCACCGTATGATAGATAGCTTAGCGTCTCTAGTATTTCGTGACAAAATTTCATGCTGCTGAGTAAAAATGGTCCCTACTAACGAGGGGGAGAAAGAGAGACACCCCCTTAAAAGGCGTTATTCTATCGATATTGGCTCGTCTAACGTGAAAATGGTTGCAGATAGGCACATACATGCTGCTTATCATAACAAAGCACTGGGACGAGCTTTTTATGAATGTCAACATTGATGACCTTTAATGACCTTGAACCCCCAAAATAGGGGGTATTAGTGAATTTTTCACGATTTCGGGCTGCAACACGCATTTCAGCAGTGAATTGCGCCGCAATGGCTGGAAATAGACTAAGACAACCTTTATGCAAATTTTCAGCATTGAACGTACATTTTAGCAATCCAAGTTCGGACCCTCTAGCTTCAAGGATGCCTGCGCACGCGGGTGTCAAAGAGGGTTACCCCTCTAAAAATGGTTATTTATCCGCTGTTGGCTTGTCTAGCGTGAAAATGGCAGGGATGTGGTCTCGGTCGATACGTCTCGGTCTCGAGACATTCTCGAGACGTACTAACGTCTCGTCTCGTCTCGGACAAGATCCTCAACGTCTCGGGCTCGTCTCGGTCTCGGAGCATTATGTGTCGAGCCATTGCGTCTCGTCGAGACGTTTTGTGCATGCGCGCGCCATGCATACTGTAGCTGCAGTTAGAGCGATACTATCCAGCATGACATTTGTGGCTTAGATGTATTCGTTTACAGTGTTTTACTCTTTCATTTACTTATTTATCATAAAGCAGAATTATGTCATATCAGTCTTTTTTCATCATAAAATGACCTAGTCGTAATGAAGATAAAGCGTATGATGTCAGAATGAATACTATCAGCCAAATGTAGACGACGTATAAGGCTATAATCAGCTGTAGATTACTAATTTTGTTTGCAAATTGCGAAAAACATAATGGCTTATGTTCCAACACTGCAGTTGCAATTCTTTATGGTGCAAGCCGTTAATTATTCAATGATAATTGTCAAAAATAAAGTGCAAAAACCCACAAAATCACAAATAGAAAACGCTTACCATGGTATAAATTTTTTCATTGTCAATGTGTTTCAGCATACGTCACGGAAAACGTCTCGGTGAGACGTTAAAGCTCCCGAGACTCTTGGAAGCTGCAACGTCTCGTCTCGGTCTCGGCTCAGATGGTCTCGTGCACATCCCTGGAAAATGGTTGCAGATAGGCACAGACATGCTGCTTAACATAACAAGGACTGGCGACGAGCTTTTTAGGACTGTCAACATTTATGACCTTGATTGACTTAGAACCCTAAAATAGGATTTTTAGTGATTTTTTGGCGATTTTTAGCTGCGAAAAATGTATTGCGACGAAATGGATGGAGATAGACCAAGATTAGCTGCAAACTGAAACTGCTATAGGCTCTCGCGCCTCTCATGAGCATTAGCTCAGATTTCTTGTTTTTTTATCCATGCGTGTTCGGTAAGTTTTTCCATTTTTTCCAGTTTCCTCTTCCCGGCTTTGCTCTTGACTATTACGGTCCGCCATTATGCAACTTTTATGCTGTATAGCCTTAAATACGTCCTAGCAACCCAGAACTGGATTGTGTTTTTATCATCAGAGGGTTATTTTGTCTGAACTTTAGAGTTGTTAAGGCGCGTACAGAGCGGCGTAACTGAACTGACCTGAACTGAACTGACGTGGTTGAATTTTTGACAAACTGACCAATGGGCAAGCAGTAATGCATTACAGTAGGCACTGTCTAACGGCGTCGGTTTATGTGATACTATGCTCATGTAGGCGTCAACTAATGACCAGTGGGCTCACCCCGCTTGCCTATTGGTCAGTGTGTCAAAAAAACTAAACCTTGACACTTTGGTTCAGTTATGTTGCTCTGTACATACATTTAGTTTACCGTTATTTGATGTTGCAAATATATGTAGGCCTATCTATTGTATGTTGGATTCTTAGGCTACTCTTTACTGAGTAGTAGTATAGAGTAGAGGTTTCTTTTTCTTTTTTTAGTGTTTTTCGTGTTATTAAATTGCGCCTTAGGACAATTTTGTAATAGAGTACCGGTGAGCAGTTTTTGTTAGGACTTGTGCATAATTAGCCACATGTTACCATATGTGGTGTTGGAGTTTAGTCTTTGGACGTCAGGGTAGGATAATTCGGATTTATGAATGGGCGTAGGCCTACAAGGTGGGCATTTGCCAGGGCCCTCCGCAAGAAGAGGGCCTCCACATATTTCGTGAAAAAATACGATCATCTTTTATCGTTTCGAACGTGTTTAACCATGCTCAATGCCATGTTTAAAATACCGCGTTTTAAAATGAGTCTTTTCAAACTGTAAAGTGCCGTACTATTGTTTCTCCGATTCTCGTACACTTTCGCTGCCCTAGCAATGCATGGGTATAAATCAGATGTCTTAATTACCGGTAATAACTAATTCTTTCGACGTCACTGTTGCAATTTGTGCACTACCGCAGCTGGAAATTTCAGAGAATATCCCGGTTTCTCCGTACCGGTAACTCAAGTGAGAAGGGTTTTTTACTGCAGATATGATAATAGTCTTTATTAAAGCAATTAACAGACAAACCGCTGTAGACTCAATGCAAAACATACTGACATGCCAAAAAACAACTAAAACAGTCTTTGTACAATACACGATAGATGAAATTGCGCGTACGTTCCTGTACGATTGTGCATTGTTCTCGCCTGTATATTTTTAGTCCAGGTATGGGTCTTCAACTACTGACAGCTGATGGACCTATTATGCAAATGACAATCGCTAGCAGTTTCATGCGCTTCCTAGAAATTTTCTCAATGTCTTCCCCGGTTCTTCCTATAGGTTCAACAATTTACGATGTTCTATTCAAAGTATTTCCTAGTTAATGATTTCCGAATTTTTTCCTTAGTCATCACCGACAGGACCTACTCTAGGGTTTGTTGAGTAAGTTATTCCTACGTTTAACTAGAAATGTTTGGAAATGCCATTTCATTCCTAAGATAATTCTGCGCCCGACTTTTTCCTAGGCTTTCCTAGGAACGTCTTGGAAAGTTTGGTAAATTGGCTTCAGAATTTGTGTACTGTGTCTGCATGTACAGCGTAATCGGCTTTAAACTTAATTGCTGTTTATATTAGCCTACTCTAGTGAGATATACATGTACACATATACTTCAAGTAAGCTTGCTTAGTTTTGCTGAAACATTTTATTTGCTATTAGTCTTGTTGCATTCCGTAGTATATACAATTGTTTCTTGTTCAAAGGGAGCATAATCAGCGGCGTAGATCAGGGGACTGCCCTCTTGTCTAGACAAAGCGACAGTCCCCTCCCCATGGCCGACACTTTCATGTGTCACATGGTCTCTCATAAGTCCCCATACAAGACGCACGTTGAAACTGTACTAAATTTGGTCAGTTGAGTCTCAGAAAAATAATTAAAACTGCTGCCACCAGATCTCGCCATTTAAGGCTATAATGCACCGAATTCGATTAGCTCACAGCGCTCTCCCATATCCCTAGCTGGATTTTAAGGGTCCTACTTCTAAGGCGAGCGAGGGAGGGGAGGGAAAGAGGAGGAAAAGAAAAAGAGATGGGGAGTGGTGAGGGGAATGGAAGAGGAAAGGGAAGGAGGGAAGAAGTCGAGGGGACGGGAGGGGTGAAAAAGGTAGAGGAAGGAGGGGAAGAAAAATGAAGGGAACGAAAGGGAAAGAGGGAACCCCATCCCCCAATTCACATTTATGATTACGCCGCTGAGTATGATTATATGTTGTTGTCAGTCACACAGAATATATCGCCGCGCATTCCAGTTTGCAGTTTTTACGCGCGAGAGCTAGCTATAGCGCGTATTAGCTATGGCAATTCTGTCCGTCCGTCTGTCACGACCCGGTACCGATTAAAGACAAGGTGAGATAGACTTCGAGTTTTCACCATATGATAGCTTTATGTCTCCAGTATTTCACGACAAAATTTCATGCCGCTGGGCGAAGGGGGTTTCCTCGAACGAAGGGGAGAAAGAAGGGTACCCCTCTAAAAACGATATTTTAGCGCTACTGGCTTGTCCAGCGTGAAAATGGTTGCAGAAAGGCGCAGATGTGCTGCTTATCGTAACAAGCACTGGCAACAAGCTTTTTGGGGGTGTCAACATCGATGACTTTGAACCACCAAAATAGGGGGTTTTAGTGAATTTTTCGTGATTGTCGGCTGCCACATACATTTCAAGAGTGGATTGCCCGAAATGGCTGGAGATAGACCAAGACAACCTACATATGAAATTTTCAGCATTGAATGTAGATTTTAGTGTCTATGTCCCGACTCCCTACGTTCAACAAGGCCTGCGCACACGGGTGTCAAAAAGGGTACCAACTAAAAAGTGGTTATTTTTTCCGATATTGGCTTGTCCAGCGTGAAAATGGTTGCAGATAGGCACAAGCATGCTGTTTATCATAAGCACTGGTGACATGTTTTTACTAATATTAACACTGATGACCTTAAATGACATTGAACCCCCAATATAGGGGTTTTACTAATTTTTCTGTGATACCGGCTACAGAAAACTGAATTGCGATGAAATGAATGGACATAGACCAAGACAACTCGTGAACAGAACTGCTGTAGGCTCTCGCGCGTCTCCTGAGCATTAGCTCAGTTTTCTGGTTTTTATCTGCGTCAAAATCACGAGTTAATTACAGATCGATTTTTGACTGTTGCATTTTAATTTAATCTCTAAACACTACTTTAGTTAGCTCATCGCTAAGTCAGACAGTGCTTGATCGATTTTCAGCATTGTGGTGTAAACTGCTTGAGCCTACTACTCGCAATAGTTTGTACTGTGATTTCGAACATTGTGGGTAATTCTGTACAGCGAACAGGAAGTTGCATTTTTTTCTGACAGGCAGCTGAAAATTTACAACAGAAGAGAATGGGGGTGCTCAACATTTCAATTTGCCCCCCCTCCAAATTTCCGCAAAATAGTTGTTTTCAGTTTTAACCCCCAAATTTGCATTTTTGGACGAACATTCTCTGGCAAGAGAATTTTCCGACAATTTAACGACAGCCAAAAAATTAGGGGCCCACTGCGATGACGCCACTAATTATGCTGGGCGATAGGCTACGTTGCAGATCTTGCCCGTGTGTCTATCTGTCGGTCTGTCTGCCTCGCACGGGCTCACCAAAGCAATCACGCCCGAAATTAGGGGGTCCCTAATTTCCTAATCCTGAGAATTCATGGTGAGCGTGAACAAGCCTTTAGCGGAGTCAGGGGCAGAGTCCCCTTAAGCTGAAAGCTTTCGGCACCCAGATAAGAGGAAACATTTCGCAACAAAAATGTGAAAGAAAAGTCCCCTGGAATAAAAATGCCTATTTTTCAAAGCATTCAGTACCATATACACAATGTCTAAAAACTGGACTCCTGTTACATTTTCGAATAAGTCAAACAATCCTGCTTCAATATCAACAAATTTTCATACAATCAACATTTAATCAGCACTCAATATTTAGCACTTGCTACTTTGTGAGAAATACTAAGAACAAAGTACCAGCTGCGATTTTCCTGTGGCATCCACAGTAGAGGCATGTACATTATGGCAATACTCAAATGAAACAACATCAGTCACGGAAAATATTACTATTATCCCTCAAATATAAATTAGAAATACGTTCATAGCATACCATGGTGAAAAATTTATTTCAATATTTAGCACAATAACAATAACAATAGTTAATAAAATTTTTTTTGCTGTCATTGAATGACAAATAAAGCTAAATATATAAATGTACAAAACATCACTTTATACGCTTGTTAACGGCAACATTGAAGAACTCGCACATCGAAAACAGCAAAAATCAAAAAAGGTGATATTGCCCACATCACACTGACTGTGTGTCAATGTGCTGCTGAATAATATCACCTTTGTGATTTTTGCTGTTTTCGATGTGCGAGTTCTTCAATGGTTGCACATGGCTTGAACTACCATTCAGCCTGGGATAATAAAGTTGCTATTGCTATAATAGTTAATCTTAAATTAATTGAGCTATTTAAAGACAATATAGTTGAAGCAAGAATTGTAAATATTACTATAATTCTAGATGTTATTGTCATCAGAATTGAAAAAAAATACTGTCAAAACTGATTCAGTCAATTTGTGTCTCAGAAACTGCTGTAGTAGTAGTAGTAGTAGTAGTAGTAGAGCTGTGGCTTAGTACAGATCCAATCAAAGTCATAGAACAGCGAAAATCCAACGTGCAAGACTGATTAGTAGTGGCCACAGACGTAGCCAAAGGGAGGGTGCACTCCTTGCAGAACTCTCAGAGCCCAAGAAATACGGTAGACCTATAGCCGGCAGTTGACATGAGTGACTGTTGTATATGCCATGAAACTAACGGCTCTTTCACGCCCAAAAATACTCTTGCGGCTGGGGCTCCACCCTGGACCATGCTGGGGTAATTTACATCACTCCCCTAGATCTCCTAGCTGGTGTGTAGGGCTTTGGTGCCCTTCAGCCCCGAAAACCCCACCTTTGCCCTGCACTCAGCTTATGGCCTCAATGTTCAGCCCTTCGGACCTTCAGCCTTGTATTAACCCCAGTTTCTGGCTACGCCCCTCTGGTAGTGGCCTAGTACTAGTAGCAGTAGTAGTAGATGTAGTATTAGTGTCAGAGTTGTGGTTTAGTGCTGATCCAATCAAAGTCGTATATGGGCGGAAGACCCACGTGTGAGACTGAGTCGAACTCAGGGCTCCACGAGAATGCAGGCAAGCTGTGACTGCGCGTAGGACCGGCGATCATTAGCGTTGTCATCTGACCGGCCATAGCAACGTCACACACCTACGCACAGACGGACAGATAGACAGACAAAGACACAGGCAGACACACAGACACACAAACACAGATACGCATAGACAGACAAACCAGACAGAGAGAGCAGTTATTACATAGCGGCTTGGTATCAGTGCTTGAACTGTCGAAAAAGAAGTGGGGATCTCTGACAAACGAGCAAGCGCCGAGATCTACGCGCCGAAGGTGTTGAAGAGAGGTATGGGGTCGGAGTGCCCCGCTCCCCAGCCAACTACGGCATCTGGGAGAGTATCATAAGCTCACACAGGGACGTCTGGGGCACAGCCGCGGTGTTGGCTAGCAGGTAACGCTGGGTGAGCTCATATGCCAGGCGACGACCTCTAGCTTTGAGGTGAGTTCCCACAAAGAGCAGAAACAGACCCAGCCTTTATCGTTCTTCTCACCCTTTGTCATGTCTAAAAGCAAAGAGTGTGACAGCACTGCACAGAACCATAGTCAACGTGGAATGAGCTTCAGAGTTAACTACTACGACTACCACTACAACTGCTGCTAACACAATTACTACAAATACTAATACTACTACCACCACTACTACTACTACTACTGCTACTGCATACCTTAGCATCATAGCAACCCTGTAATAGTGGATGTGTCTTGAGGTCGCCACGACAGCAGATAGTACTGCATGGGTCATTGTCAGAGTATGGGTCATTCTTGTAGTCTAAGCAACAACAACAACTACTACTACAACTGCTAATACTACTACTACTGCTACTACATGGTCAAAGGATGGATCATTCTTGTGGTTTGCAGCAACAATCAATCAATAAATCAGCCAATAAGTCAAAAAAGTAATTGCCCAATCAAGCAACTAGTCAAGTAAGTAATGCAGTAACTAATCAATCAAACAAATGACAGAATGGGTAATTCCTGTAGTCTGCACAATGGCAATGCCAATAACAGTGTGATAACTTATAAATTTATTATTAGGCAACAGATTGACAATATTGAAATGCAAAGTTAGACTTCCGATACTTGTTATAGTGCTGCTTACATGACACAGAGACCACATTCTCCAAACTTCTTTGCAATTCCAGAGTTATCTGACATAAGAACAATAGGAATTTATTTTGAAAATGCCTGAGCGGGAAATTTTCAAGCATGTAGTGCCACACTCATGGCTAGAAGCAATTTACACAGTTGATCTGACACAAATACATATCACTGTACCTCATTATTGCCCGCATGTTCTTCATATAGAGTGACTTACTTGCCCCAGATACATATTGTTGTAGCTCATTAGAGCAACATGTCCCAGGTACATGCTACTGTGCCTGATTATGGCGACCTGACCCAGATGTATACTACTGTACTTGATTATTGTATGCATGGTTTTCATACTGAGCTCCGATCAACCTGACCCAGATACAGACAAGTGACCCAGATACATACCGTTGTACCTCATTAGAGCCTGCATGGTCTTCATATCAAACACAGTGCCTTGGTCACGCCGGAAGATCTTGGCTCGAGGCGCAAGTTCATGAGACAGCAAGGAACCGAATACGTTCATCATGTCAGGATAGCCAGACATGTTATAGATGACAGGGTAGAATGGAACGTTGTATGATGCCCAGTAGCCTAGCAACAACACAACAACAACTACTACTGGTACAACAACAACAACAGCAGCAGCAGCAGCAGCAGCAGGAGTAGCAGTAGTAATACAGAGCAGGGCGAGATGGCATAACGGTTAGGACACCATTGAAATTAAGCCTATGATCAAGAGGTTGTTAGTTTGACTCCCGGTTGAGTCGCTATTAAGTGGTTGCTACTTGTATTGGTGACTGTCTGCAGACAGGTAAACCATCCAACACCAAGGTCAACTCAGCCTTCCCTGATGGGCAGATAAATCAAGTGCCAGCCTGGCTTCCTGGGTCTATGGCAAGAAACATTCACCTGTATCGAATGACAAGTAACACTGCGTCATCCCATATAGCAGGTGATGTTCCACAGTCCATACCTCTGAATTAGCGACAACCTTCAACTGCTTGGTTGCAGTAGTAGTAGTAATAATAATAGTAGTATTAGCAGCAGCAGCAGCTTGGTAGTAGTAGTAGTTACCAGCTCGTAGCAGTGTAGTTTGGTCGGCTCCTACTACTAGTCCAGGTATCTGCTCTATGACCCAGAGTGTTCCGTTGGCCAGCTGGCGACCCAACTGAACTTTCTTGAGATCAATGACCATGTACTGGTTGTTGTAAGTACCTGCAGCAGTTAAATATTGTACATTATTACTACTACTACTACTACTACTACTACTACAATAAATCAATAGATATTTAAACATTGGGGGCGGTATGCATAACAACAACGTAGATTAGTTTGGAAGTAAAGCCTACACTGTGACTATGAGGGACGTTCAAGAAGTTCTGCAAGTCAATAGGTTAGACTGCATACTTTTCAAAATCTATACACTAATAAAACACATATTTTTCCCTAAATCATGTGAGCTTAAAACGGATGTGACGGCATTGTAACTTATGATGTCATAAAGCATTTTATATCATTCAGTCCTACCAGCCAGGCTTCTACCACAGACTTGAGTCATTCATTGTTTGGATACCAGACACCAGAGAAAATTTTTCAAATTCAGAAAAAGATAATAGTTACTCTAAATCAGGTCTTAGCTGTATGTTGGGTGATCTTACTGTATGAGGCCAGAGTCACAAACAGCATGCTGTTTAATTGTAACTTGGGCACTGGATTAAGTGCCGATGTAAAGGGAGATCTGCGGGGCTCGCTCCCAGGCCCCCCGCACACCAAGGCTCCTCACGTTTTACGTTGTAAACTTTGTTTAACCTTTCACAAAGACGATGGATATCACTAAGTGTGAGCTTTTAATCATTTTTTCTGACATGGTCAAATTTTGATGCGGCATCGTAACTGATAAAAGTGTTCTTATTTACGGCCGGCACAGATTTCGGTAACTAACTATTACAAATGAGAAATTTATGGATGTAATTGTCAGGGCTCTCATAACATCACATGTCACAGGGCCTCATATTGAAAAATCGGCTGTGGGCTAGAGAAATGGCATGCAACAGCTAGCATAATTTTATGCTGTTTACGCTAGCATTTCACATCATTCCTGTTTAACGCTGTATGACGTCATACATTATGATGACGTCACATCCACTTGAGGCTCATATGTGTTCAAAAGAAATATAAGTTTGATTGGGGTATAGATTTGAAAACGTTTTTCAGCCTAACATATCAATTCGCAAAACTTTTTGAACGGCCCTCGTAGCTACTTCCAGACTAGCGAGTTACGTCTGACTGCACGCAAAACGCTGTCAGTACCGACGAAGCTGACATCAGGTAGTTTCACTCTAGAATTTCCAGGCATGTTGTTGTTGTTGCAGTTATTGCAATCATGTTACCTAACAGGATGGCCACGAAGTAGGAAAAAAATTCCCCAAGTTTTCCAGGTTTTTCCAGAGCTTTATATTTACTTTTTCATAGGTTATCACAACAAAAATTAATTGTAATAATGATAATCTGGGGGCACTCCAAGCTCCTCTAGTGGGGATGGGGCAGAGCCCTGACCACAAACATATTTTTGAGCATTTTTGCACCCTAGAAACCACATCTGGTGACACTTTTTTGTTTGCTACAATTTTACCAGAGGTTAGTCATAATTCCCCCCAAATTCACCGAGTTTTCCAGGTTAAAAAAATTCCCCGAGTACTTCAGTTTTTCCAGGTTTGAGGCCACCAAACCCTGCCTGACTACTACTAGAATGACGACTACTACTACTACCACTACACATCGTACCTGAGTTGTACATGCGTACAATGTTATACCACGACTGTCCATCGTTAGCCATCATGTTAGCCACAAGGACTCGCTGCCAGGCAAACAGAGACTGTGGAGTGATGTGATCATACAGAGCCAAGTCGAATATTTGATTTGTTGTCTGGAGCATCACTAATCCGCTGCTTAGCTGGTAGTAGTCATCCAGTGACTCCAGATACCCTAAACACAGTAGTGGTAATGGTAGTGATAGTATAGTAGTAGTAGTAGCAGTAGTAGTAGTAGTAGCACTAGCAGCAGCAGCAGCCGCAGCAGTAATGACACCAGAGCCAGTTGGCCTAACTATTATACACTGTGTCTCAAAAAATGTCCCACTTTTTGATTGTCCATACCTTCACGAAATGTTGACCAATTTTCGAAATTTTTTCACTGGCACACTCCCACATCAACTTAGTTGCATCACTATGCTATTGTGTGAAATGTAAGTTGTCAAAAATCACTAAAATCACTGT
>Ga0209671_1003289_pt1 | contig 15436 bp, 5 predicted proteins | sample WorMetHERISLAND2_2_FD_187401 | JGI IMG/M metagenome (GOLD analysis project Ga0209671, IMG submission 187401) | Marine gutless worms symbiont microbial communities from Max Planck institute for Marine Microbiology, Germany - Olavius geniculatus... | ecosystem: Host-associated > Annelida >...
TATCTCTCCAGTGTAAAAATTTGAAAATTTTGCCCAGTATTTTAAGCTTTGACCTATGTCATTAAAATATAACAAGGTTTTAGAGGTGGTTAAGAAACATGTTCGTGCAAAATTTCATCGAGCTGAATTTAGCGCTTTATGATTTATGGTGTTGACAGAGAAAAAAAATTGAGGCTTACCGATGATGCTGAAAACAATACTGTCATCGCTACCGCGAACAGTAATTATAAGACCAAAGCTGCAAGACAAGGACTATGTCAACAGGGTACAGCTTACTGCATATTCTGCATAAAGGTTGGAGGTTGTTTATTGTTTTGAATGGTAAGCCGCCTCAGAACTACGAGAACGCGCAGTGTTCCACCTGCCGCCCGACGCAGGTGAATGCGTCCCGCCATAGCCTGGAGAGCTGAGTTGACTTTGAAGTCTGTAATAAACTAGTAGGAAAACTAACACACAAAATTAGCTTCGATTTCCTTCCATCGACTGCGTTACATTGTGTTCACATTGTCCAGGTGAGTTCGGCGACGTTTGCAAGGGTCGTATGCGAATTCCCGGCGAGGAGGGCAGCGACTGGCGGAATGAAGAGGACTTGGTGATAGCAATCAAGACGCTGAAGGCGGGCGCGTCGGACAGGAATCGTCTGGACTTCCTGACTGAAGCGAGCATCATGGGACAGTTCGGTCACGTGAACGTGATAGGACTGGTGGGCGTGGTCACCCGCACTCAACCGACGATGATTGTCACTGAGTACATGACCAACGGCTCACTCGACGCTTTTCTCAGAGTACGTCCACGTCTCAGATATACTGAACGTCGTACGTTTACTTTGGAAGGGTTGTAGTTGACTACGCCGTTTTCCGATTGTCGATATGTGCGTGCTTTTCTAAGATATTCGAAATCGAAGTCTTAAATCCCGAATGATGGACGTTTAGTTTGCCAATTTTTTGCTAGAGCGTCCAAAGCTTGGGACTTAGATTATGCAAGAAAAGCCCAGCTAACGCAAATTTGAACGCGTGACAGCGATACATGTGTAAAGGCCCGGTGCGAACGAAATCTAAGCTCACAACGAGGTTTCATTTAGACTCGACGGCGGATGACGCCTAGCGCCATATCCAGTGCATGAATTTTAGTATTGGCTGAAAATCGCAAATTTTTCCTGTCCCCTCTCATTTAGCGTCCTTGATCGGGGTGACCCCTTTCGAATTTATGGGAAAGGTTTACAGTAACTGATCCTGAAACTAGAGTCTTCCAGGCAGCCGATGGTGAAGATTTGGTGATCCTAGCTTGCACCGTTTTTTGACTAATCCACCCGTGTGACAGACAGACGGACGGAGAGACAGACAGAATTGCGATGACTAAGACGCGCTACAGCAGTAGCTGCTGTCGCGCGTAAAAACCGAAGTTATTTCCAATCATGTGGCATAGATTTACGGCGATCGACCGAAGGGGCTCGGAGATTACGCATCTGCTGAAAATGTTGCTGGCAATTGTCTTTTTTACATTTCAGGCTAAAGTGTCAAAAGCAACAGTTTTAGTGGATGTTTCCCAAAATTTACGGCCTTGTATTGTCTAAATGCACAATTTTCAGTCACATATTTTACGTCACTTGGATAGGGAGCTCGGAGGTATCAGCTTGCAAAAATGGAGAAGGAAAATTAGTTTTTAAGCATAAAAGTTAAAACGTTAAACCTTAGAAAGCCGCACGGAAGATGAGCTCCCACTCCCACGTAACATATCTATATGCCTGTCTGTCAATGCATTGATCTTCTAAGAAATATTCTGCTATGTGTAGTAATAATTTTGTGTTTAAGATTGAGTGTGTATGTAATCGGTAGAGAAATGACGAACAGTTGAGCACCATGCAGCTGATTGAGATGACGAGAGGCGTAGCTGCCGGGATGCAGTACCTCTCACAGATGGGCTACGTTCACCGGGTAGGCCTACGCTTTATGACATTACATCTAATTACGCCGATAGTTTAATTTGGTGACTTGACTTAATTGGTAACATGTTGGTTCTAATCAGCGAAGTTAATCGACTTCATAACCGGTTAGTCTTGGTATGTGTAACTGTCAAAAATGGGTAAACATTTTGGTACATAACCAGCCATCTACCCAAGTCAACTACACGAAAAATGCACGAGTAACGGAGTATTTATTTATTTATTTCAGCACTGACATTGACAACAGTAAATATTCTTCAATGTTATACTGTTATTTATTAGAAATCTAAGTGTCGTTTCCATTACTGTACGGCACGTTGTTCCATTTTCAGCCACACTGTTGGTACACTACCGCAGACTTTTGTTATTTTTAGGACTTGGCCGCTCGTAACATTTTGGTCGACAAAAACCTGATCTGCAAAGTGTCGGACTTCGGTCTATCAAGAGAACTCGAAACAGACTCAAGTGGTGGGACTTACACAACCAAGGTACTGCAAGCCTACGTGTACTTAATGAACTAACACATACACACATCTAACTGTGTTTAACGCAACGACTGCTAAGCAACAAAGATGAATTGAACTGAAATATGTCAGTACAGTTCTATTAATTTTAGTTGCATTGGACGCACTGTACTAGACGAACGAACTGGCAGATCTTTACCTTTTATTTTATTTAAGTTCATTTTGCGAATTATACTCAACGAGTTCAGTTTAGTTAAATTCAGTTCAGTTTATCTGTGTTACACTGTACACATTTTAAGGAAAGTTTCGTAAATACTGTTTTCCAAGTTATAAATGTACAAAACATTAGTTTATACACTTGTTAACGGCAACATTAAAGAACTCGCACATTGAAAACAGCAAAAATCACAAAAGGTGATGTTGTCCGCATCACACTGACTGTGCAGAACCGCGTCGTTTGACGTATTAAGCGTAAAAATCCATTAAGGGGTCTGACCTGTGGGTGCGTTAAAGAAAAAAAGGCATATATAAAAATTTTTGGCGTTTATTTCACCCATTTGCCGAAAAGCCCTTCTTGGAGGAATTTGCATAAAATTTTGCATGACGGATCTCCTCCCCGATAGAATCAACCGTGCCAAATTTTATCTCAATCGGGTCAGGGGTTTTGATTCTGTGGGGGGTAGAATTTTTGGATTTCCCATAAGAAAGAGAAGTCGCCGTTAACACAGGGCTTGAACTACCGTTCAGCCTGTGATAGAAGATAAATTTAGAATTTGCGTGCATTCGACGGTGAAGATTTACGGTCGTTTGAAGATCAGATCTCTAATGAGCATGACTGCAGTTCACTCAAAGTGAAATGCAGTTTTGTAATCTGCGAGAAGAGATATTATGTTTTGCGGCTTCAGACCCAAAACTGCAGTAGCACAGCCTTTCGATTTATTGAGGCGAACTAATATTTACTTCACACAGTTTAAACGACCGCTAAAGACATTTTTGTTCGGGTGTTGAAAACGCGCCGACGCAGCTCATTCTGATGCTTATAATTTTTTTAACTTACTTATTTACTTTCTTTATTACTACAGAAAAAAAGGAAATTGTCTCGCTCCTTACCACGCAGAGAAGTACGCGCCGAAACATTATTATTGCCGTTTCACGGAGCGCTGTTGACAGTCGTTAGAAATGCTCTTTACGTATTTGTGTGCTGTCGTCACGGTTTAACACACGCTTATAAGCAGTTTCATTTTGTTAAAATGTGTCTTAACGTTTACAAATATACTGACACATTTTATGCTTAGATGTACTTACATACATGGTCATCTTTATAAAAATTGGTTAATATGAAACAAGCTATATTCCCAAGAAATAAATTTTTTTAGTCGAGTAAAATGACTGAAATGTCGTTTTCAAGCGGTTTTTTGTAGTAAAAATTTAATTTAATGTTTATTTCTTTTTACAACGTTTGATACAAAAATGTTCAATCGTCACTGATAATTAAGAACTACTATGAAGCAATGTGTCATCGGACATTTGTTCTGCAGGGCGGCAAAATCCCGGTGCGATGGACGGCACCGGAAGCGATTGCTTACCGGAAGTTTACGTCATCGTCGGACATGTGGAGTTTTGGCGTTGTTATGTGGGAAATTCTGTCGTTCGGCGAACGGCCATATTGGAACTGGACCAACCAGGATGTCATATCGACCGTTGACAACGGCTACCGTCTACCGCCGCCGATGGTCTAGTTGCTCATAATTATTTATTTGTATAATAGTTAACGAAAAATATAAGCAGCAGTCAGTTATAAATTTTGAATACGTATTAAAGCAATGGATACGGTTATTAGGAAAATAAGTAGGCCTAATGTAGGCTTACCGTTAACGTATTTTTTTTCCGAATTAAACACAGTGATAAGAATAAATAATGCACTGAAGTCAACTGGAGATCTTCTGGTGCACTATCGGCCCAACTGCTGTAGATAAGGCACTATAAGATTTATGCTTATTACTATGTTTATGATTATTATGAAGAATTTTATCCTCAAATTTATTTGGGACGTCGCATTATGGCGCTCTGGTTTGCTTGATTGTTTGATTGACTGAGTAATGATAACTAATGATAACATATTTTTCAGATACCGTGATAAGTTGTAATGAACAAACGCAAGCTACGTAGACAAAAAGTGTCTCGAGTTAAGATTATTTCCGTATCTCACAGTGATAACGAGTGAGTTGTGAAACTGTGAGCGTAGGATTGTCCAGAGGTGGTGTATGAACTGATGCTGGACTGCTGGCAAAAGGAGCGTGCAGATAGACCAAAGTTCACCGCCATCGTCAAAGTACTCGACAAATTCCGACTTTTTCCCGAATTACTCATTCCTCTAGCAGCACCACGGTACGTTACGACAGCTATACAAGAATAGGCCTACACGTATAAGTGCATGAAGCGAAGTTTACTTTTTATTGATCATTTATTGCGACTTTTTTAAATTAATTTAATAAATGTTTTAATGGAACTTATATTTAAAAGTTTAAAGTCAAAATTATACTTACTGTTTTACCGGGGAATTACATTGATTTTGTTTCAATAAACGTGTAGTCAAGCAACGGCAAATTACTTACGTTCTGTGCAATGTATGGGTTTCACCAGATCAGCAAACGTCTAGGAAATCATGTAGAAGTTTTCTGAGACTATCACTTTAACACCGGTCCGATTAACAAACAGAAAACTTTTTAAAACTTTAAGTTTTTGTTATCCACGATGACGACTGGTTGCTAGGGGTGAGCAGGTGCGTGACAACGTCATAAATGACGTCATAGACGAGCAGCTGCAGGCGACCAATGTGCAGCAGCAGCAGCAGCATCAGGGCTGGGGGAGGAGCGTGGACGATTGGCTGACAGACATCAAAATGCAGCGATACCGCGACAACTTCGCACGCTGCGGCTACACGCGCCTCAGCCAACTCAGCCACCTCACCCTGAAAGATCTGACAACAAGACTCGGCGTCTCGCTGGTTGGACATCAGAGAAAAATTTTAAACAGCCTGCATGCGCTGACAGTAGCTGATGACAACCGCAGAACTCCGCCGCGAACTTCTGATGATCCGCTATTTGCCTAGCGCTTACGGATCAGCTGCAATGATATACAGGGTGGTCCAAAAACGGATACTCAGTTTTATTTTTGGGACAACTTCGGTAATTTAGCACCGATTTAACCATTTTTCACTGTTACAAGCAGAAATTTATGGCGCATAAACGTGAAGTTTTTCCACCCACCGCACCTTTATTGTGTGATGACATTACCTAGCAAAACAAACACTGCCAAAGCTACAAAACACTGAACACCGATATTAGCAGTAATGTTTGTTTTGCTAGGTAATGTGGTCACACAATAAAGGTGCGGTGGGTGGAAGAACTTCGCGTTTACGCGCCATGAATTTCTGCTTGTAACAGTAAAAGAATGGATGGTTAAAATCGGTGCTGAATTACCGAAGTTATCCCAAAAATAAAACTGGGTATCCGTTTTTTTGGACCACCCTGTATGTTTGTCTGTCTTTCTTGGACGAATAAACGTGTTCAAATTACCGCCGCCATTAACGGTGTACAATACGACAAAAGTGAACCAAACCGAGCTAAACTGCAATATGTCAGTGCAGCTCGAATTTCAGTTTATTTTAGCTCAGTGTATTTCGTGGTCTACAAATTGCGAAAAAGGGATCAGAGTTTGGACACTCCGAATCAAGACGTCGGACGGCCATTACGTTGCGCAGTGCTCCGTCTAGTTTTCACACTAATTAACCTTTGACTTAATATCAGGTTACGTGTGCTGTGAATAAAAGATAATTCTGCAAATTCAGGTTATATGGCAAAAAAATTTTAAAAGAAATTTTTGACATTTTCTTGTGTCAACTATTAAAACGTTAAGAAAACTTTTGGGAGATTTGTCATTGAATTCTGATGTGACTTTTACACTGATTTTAACGAGAGCGTTGAAACCAACAATTATCTTCAGCCTAGCAATAAAGTTTCAGTAACCGTTGCTTCGATGTTAATGCTGTTTATGATAATGTTGATAAGATAGTTTGATTGTCTTTTGTTAGTTATTAAAACAGGGTTTTGTTTTAACTGTTAGGCCATCAGATTTTAGACGTTTCATAAATAACATTGTATTAATTTATGTAAGTTGAGAGCGTTAACAGTAAAGCAAACTAGTCGAGTCGTTCAAAGCAAATTGTACGTGCTCTCTGTATCCAGTTCGTTTAAGTGCATGTATTTCAATGTTTATTTTATGTTTTTTAAGTATTACGCGGACTGACGGATTTCATTGTACTGCTATTCCTGCAATTGGAATCGATATCGAAGTCTCCCGCACAATCGTATCACGCAATTAACTAATTAGGTTTACTATACATTTTTACAAAACATTGCGTCTGTCGATCCGTTTGTCTGCGTATATCTGTATATACACTGTGTCTCAAAAAACATCTCCGACATTTTCTACTGTAACTTGAAAACCAATTATCAGATTTTAATAATTTTATACAAATATTCCTGCCACAACTTGCCATCAAATGACCGTTCAGTTTCTTACTTCACCCAACGTCTGCTTCTGCACTACTTGGGGAAAGCAGACCAGGCATAATAAGTGTTAAAATGAATTGAAAAAACGTCAATAAATTTTATCTATCTTAATCTGTGGGCCCAACAGCCGGTCTATTACAATGTTTGACTGTCATGCAGCAGTGTGTTTATCAGATGAAGTTTAGTAATGTTTGAAGAGTGAAGAAGCGACTGGTACAGCCTGCATTGGTCTGGGGCAGAATGAATGGAGAAAGCGTTTCCTTGAATGTGTTCGCATAGTGGGCAAACACTTGAAGCATGGACAACTGGATAAAATGTCAGCCAAAAAGTAAGAAATGTGAACAAAATGTGTTTTTACGCATTATGTTAATTAAGCAATCATATCGCATTGGATAAAAAAGTAATATTTCGCTGGTTGTGCTTTCCCCAGGTAGTGCAGAAACAAACGTTGGGTGAGGTAAAAAACTGAATAATCGTTTGATGGCAAGTTGTGTCAGGAATATTTGTACCAAAAATTATCAAAATTTGATAATTGGTTTTCAAGTGTCGGGGATGTTTTTTTGAGACACAGTGTATCTACTGTTTGTAATTACTGCTATCACATGCCCATGCATTTTTACGCGCGAAAGCAGCTCTGCTTTCAGCGCGTTTTAGCCATCGCAATTCTGTCCGTCCGTCTGTCCGTCCGTCCGTCTGTCTGTCACACGGATGGATCAGTCAAAAACGGTGCAAGCTAGGATCACCAACTCTTCACCGTCGGCTGCCTGGAAGACTCTAGTTTCAGGAACCGTAAAGCTTTTCCATAAATTCGAAGGGCGTCATCCCGAACGAGGGCCCTAAATGAGAGGGGAGTGGTCAAAATTTGCGATTTTGGGCCAAAAACTCGCTGTATCTCAATAACGGTGCGAGATAAGGCCTAGGTTACTATTAATCACTAATAGGAAATCGTATACTGGCTTTCGATTGGCGCCGAATTCAATGACCTTGGATGACCTTGAACGCCAAAATAGGCGGTTTTTACTGATTTTTTTGCCACTTTCGCCTGTGAGAGTCTATATCATTCACAAGGAGGCGCCACGCCGCTGACGCCAAACGCGCCTACGGCCGAAGTGTACTATGGTCCCGATGGGCCGAGTCCAAATTATATGCGATTTTCGAAACTATAACTACTGAACTGGAAATGCTATAGGCTTTCGCGCGTCTCGTGAGCTTTTCTCAAATTTCTTGTACTGTTCGTCACGACTATGCAAACTACTATAAGTACAGACATTGAAAAAATTAAACTCGAGTTAAACAGATTATGAGTAATTGAGTATGACAATACACTGCGAGTGTGGCATAGAAAACTTTGCAGAACAATAATACGGGGCGTATCCATTCCATGCAATAGGCCTATACGGTACATTTATCAGTGATCAGAATCGATCAAACTGTGTAATGCAAATGTAGGCCTATGCAATGAAAATGTAGAAAACAACTTTTAACTAGAAAAGCACTCGAAAAGCGCAGACCTCCGCCAAGCATATTGATTCGAAAATTTCAAAGTGATCCAGAATCCAGGATTCCTTCCGGATTACCCCCAAAATTAAATCAGTTGTAGTTTTTGCCATTGCCGACATTCTCTAAAAAATTCAGAAAAATCATTCCGTAACTTTTTGAGTTATCTTGCTGACACACAAACAGACAAACAAACTCTGGCAGAAACATAACCTCCTTGGCGGAGGTAAAATAAATGCTAATAATGTAGGCAGTTCAGTTAATTTGAACGTAATGCGCACACAGTGAGATGAATAAGTGTTGCTCATGACATGTCATCTAGAAGCGAACATCGGAACGTAGCCTACCGGTATCGGTAATTTTAGACATTACTGTTCGCAGCTAAACGTATCATAAGCACGTTGATATCCAAAGCACATATTAAAACACAGCGAACTAGTGGCTTCTATATCCCTATACTTTGAAAAAAATAGGGGAATGTTTTGTTAAGTGTGTATGCTCTGTTTCAGCTCAAAATGAACCAAAAGCCGTTTGGTGAGCATACAGCGCTCTCACAGACACCTTAGTTAAACTAAAGGCGTGAGGACTCCGAAGGAAAAAATGGAGTGCGAAAAGGAAGAGAAAAGGAAAAAAGAAGCGAAAGAAAAAAACAGTAAAAGGGAGGGGGATAAAGGATAGGAATACATGTAGAGAAGTAAGGAGAAAAAATTAAGCTAAAAGGCGAGAAGGAGAGGACGGTATGGAAAGACTTAAGCCGGATTTTGGTTTTAAATTTGGAAAGATAAAAGCCCTGAGCATAATATCATCGATCTCGTTCTCATTATCTGAAATTTCAACGAACACAGTGAATGTTGAGCATATACATTTCAGTCATGTAGTTTAAACATTTTGTGCTTCCGCTTGCTTTCCGTCTCTCAAAACACGCGTTCCCCCCCCAAAAAAAAAATTGTACCCTCAGCAATTTTTTTGCAGTTTTCAGCCTGGTTTCAAAATTGTAATTTAAACAACTGTTTATATCTAGTCCGTAATGAGCAGTATTTTTACCTTAGTTCTCGTAAGTACTAGGCCTATTCAGTATGTCAATTAGTTTTTTTACAAGTTGTGTAATATTACATTTTATTACAATATACAAATTTAGAACATTAAATATTATTAGATTGTGACCAATTTAAAGTACTCCTCGCGCGCATTACTTTTTTCTGCATTTTTTTGAGTGCTTTGTTGTGTTCTTTTCGGTTTGTATTAGAGACCCGGCGTCTATTTAAGATTCATCTATTATTTTACTAATAGTGACTGACGCCCAGATTGTTATTGAAAATTGTCTTTCAGAAGTTCGTAAAATATTGCAATAAGCAAAAAAGATTATGTAATACTTCCGTTAAAAAGTTGTGTTGCAAAATTCTTGATTAAACGTTTTATGACAGAAGGTAAAGTTTAGACGTGGTCTAAAAACAATTACTCAGAAAGACTGACGACAGCAAAACGTCTGGTACTGTCTGCATGATTCCAAAAATGCTTAGTTTCAACTACAATACTTTCGGCATCGTTCGAGTTTTCGATAGAGTAATCACTCGACTTGTAAATCTTTCGATCAGTGCATCTCCGAGAGACAATAATTCACAACAGCAGGTAAAATCGCCCACAGTAGGCTATAACTGCTGAAACTACCAGGCACAGGTGAGTCTGTCTGTCTGTCTGTCTGCGTGTGTGCGTGTCTGTGTGTCTGTCTGGATGGTCGTTACGCCTGACTGATCTTACAGCGCCGGCTGCTGCTGTTGCTGCTGTTGATGATGATGATGATGAACATATATCATAGTTTGTTGTACGCGAGGATAATTCGAGCACTGCTGGCTACGTGCAGTAGATACATTCGTGCTTCATTTGTCGCTACTATTGCTGAAGGTTGAAGCCATAATAGGCCTGTATCGGCTACGAAGTGACATATCACCAGGTCCGAATGGTGTATGTATGGAAGTATTTATGTACGGTGGGTTGAAACTGTTGCTACATCTTAGCTTGTTTTTACATGCTGTCTAAGACATAGCTATATGCCCAGTGCTTTTATGGATACTGAGTTTGTACCATTGCTAAAGAACAAGACTGGTGATATTGCGGATGTTAATAATTACAGAGCAATTGCTATTTCCAATGCTGAGTCACAACTGTTAGAAAATGTCATACTGCAACGTATTCAGTCCTCACGTAATGATGTTGATTGTTATCAGTTTGGCTTCAAAAAAAGCCATTCCACTGGATTGTGTGCGCATGTTGTGAAACAAACTGTTAATTATTATATTACTGGTGGTAGTCACGTCTTTCTCTGTTTTGTAGACTTTACTAAGGCATTTGACAAAGTGAATTATTGGAAGCTGTTCAGAATGTTGCTTGATGATAATTTAGACATGTATTGTATTAAAATGCTTGTATTCTGGTACTCTAATCAATTGGCACGTGTTCGGTGGTGAAACAGTATCTCATCTTCTTTCTATGTTAGTAATGGTACCAAACAGCGGGGGGGTATTGTCACCATACTTATTTTCGTATTATATTCGTGATTTAATTTCTGCCATGTGTATTTCTTTTATGTGTGTGTTTTTGTGTTTTTATGTGTTGTTTGCTGTGTGTGTCAATGGTCCCTTGTGGACTGATTTTCAAATAAATGGAATGGAATATCATGTTCAAGTCTTACGACCAACAATTTTCTGCTGTTGGGCAATAGATCAAAGATGAATTGCTTCGACCTCCAGCCTATAATAACTCTCTTGACCGTTCAGGCAATGCATTCGATTGGCGGATGATTTCTACAGAAATTGACAATGTATACACGAGACGGGACTTGACACAGATGCAGCTGCCGTACCACGTGATTTATGACGTCACACTTGTCTTCGCTGTTGTCTTACCTTTACTGCTCAGCACAGGTGAGAACGCATTTCTTTACGCGATCGTCTCTTCTATAAATTTGTAATAAGCCGTCGTTACTGGTTTCGCACGTCGGTTTGTCAGTTTGTCTCTCTGTCCCGCATGGGTTCATAACGTAGAAAGAAAAAAGCTGTAGATAGACCAAAATTGGCGTAAATGTTTCTGAGGGCAAGAATGACGAGTTTGGCCATACAGTTTTTGTCATAACCGCCGGACGTCAAAAAAACTCAAGTAAACGACGCATATGTCGCGTTCGTAAGTGTTTGCTTGAGGCTTGCGGATTACGCTCCGGCCGGCTCACTCGCGCAGAACGACTTTGCCCACTGCACACTAGAAAGAGCGCAACGGGAGAGTACGACTCTCGGAAACTTGACGGACGGCCGCATACATATCGGCACCGGTGCTTGAAGTGGGGGCGCCGAAAATTACGAACAAGAAAATGACGGTCCATCAAAATTGCAGGACATGGAATTGCAGAACATGAAAATGACGGACCAATTTGCAGGGATTAGCAGATTTGTTGTAGCCGGATTTTTTATGAATTTGATGTACAGTTTGTCGTGGATTTGTTGTATACTTACAATTTGCTGTGCAACTTTTTGTACAAGATGTTTTACAACGAATTCACAACAACTCGAAATAAGTACGTAGAGTTTGGGCTTAAAGCTTGTATTAATATACAATGTTTAATATAAGATTACATTCGTGCAATACAGGTACAGGTACAGGTGTGATGGTGTCGGGCGATTGTCGGACGACGTCAAATCCGTGTCGCAATAACGGCACGTGCGTTGATCAGCGTGAAGATAACGTGACGTATTACTGCGTGTGTTCGCCGCCTTGGACTGGAATCTACTGCGATCAGGTGATGTGATGTGCCTTTTTATTCGAATCACTGGCGTCATGGCCGGGAGGGGAGGCAATTTCCCTGAATTTTGGGCTATATGGAAAAATCTCGGAAAATTTTCTTTTTAACGGAAAAATTTTCTAGTCCAGAAATGCGAACCTCTATTTTTGGAACTTTGGGAGCAAAATTAAAATTTTGAGCAACCATAAGCTTCTGACGTTCTTGGTTGGAGTTTTTCTAAGCTGTTTCGTACAACTTAGGCTTTCAAAAGCATTGCCTTTTATGTACAGTATTCGGAGTTGATTTTTATTCTCTTACTGACTATTTTGTGTGTGATTTGCATGACATTAAAGTTGATAAATTAAATACATAAATAAAACTACAATTGTTTGCAATATCCTCGTTACAGTGCATCACACGATCTTAGTATCCACTATGTAATCAGCTTTATGTGCTTTCGTGTTTTTGTATAGTTTTGTTTTGTGTATACGAGCGTAGCCTACTTTTATACATGTATGTCAGCTTCCTAACACGTTTACTACTGACTAAAATGGTGTGTCTATTTACCTGAGCAATGTTGAAATTAATGGAAATGCGGCACGTAATGCAGGTTGTTGGTGATGTCACAGATGACGTCACTGTCAGCAGCGTGACGTCATGTGTCGGAACTACCTGCAGCAGTTCAGTCGACGTGGATTACTGCGCCACCGTACGACCGTGTCACAACTCGGGCACTTGTATCAATACATCATCGCAGAGTTACATCTGTATCTGCCCGCCAGGTCTTTGAACCTTGATAATTGGCTCTACTTGCTTTTTTACTCTCGTACTGGTGCATAAATTTTATAATCATTTGCACTCGGTATAATTATCAATCAAATTACGCATTGTCTAGCATTAAACAGGTTAAAAAGCGCACATATTAGCTCTTTATGGAAACTTGTAAAGCCCATCGCAGAGACCTACGGAGCGTCACCTGCCATATTTGATCACATAGCGGTGCCTGCTACCCGACACAGGCTAACGCGCCTTGCCTTAATTACAGCCAGACAGGCTGGTACTCGATTTATCTAGCCAAAAGGGATGGAAAGCTGAGTTGACGCAAATGTTAGTTATATACCGAGATGTGTCGACAGACAGTCACCTGTTCAAGTAGTAATTACTTCATTTTAAATTTCAACTTTTGTTTTATTTATATTCTCCCTGTAACGTATTTTAGACCAGTCTAGTCACTGTTTTTAGCTAAAAAAAAACTGTTGCAGCCAACTTCAATTCAGCTATTGTTTTGGCAATTGGCATGTTTTTAAATAAACTTGACTGACTGATTGATTGACTGAAAAATTGATTGATCGGTTGTTTATCAGCTTATACAGGTCAGACGTGCGAAATTCAGGTCAGTGCATACTTCACACCGTCGACCTCAGCCACCTTTAGCCTTGACCTAGATTTTGACTTGACCCAAATTAGCTTTGAGCTATCCGTTGTCAAGCCAGCAGGCATCGTCTTTTACGTCGTAAGCGTTTTTTTTAATTTTTAAAAATATACTTTACGGTTAATAATGATTGCTATTATCCTGCGAAACTTTAGTAAAATTTTGTTTTTTTTCTTGTTTTTTTTTGTTTTAAAGTTAGAAGCGCCTACAGAACGAACAGACAGAGAGAGAAACGAACAAGACCCGTAATGCGGCATAAGAGGACGGCCGCACAATAAGTAAGTAAGTAAGTAAGTAAGTATCAATTTACATAGCGCCAAAATCTCATAAGAGAATCAGGACGCATTGGAAGGAAGCGCTAGGGGGCAAAATAAGCAGACTGAAAATAATAAGTTTTAAGCTGACGTCTGAAAGAGGTGAGTGTTTGAGCTTGACGAATATGAAGAGGAAAGGAATTATATACTTATAAACTCGAAATGCACGGGAACCAAAAGACAAGCTATGGCTCTAAACATCAAGTGGATGACTGGAAGATGAGCTGTGAACCTTGTAGATTTTGTGATAATATAGGAGATAACTATGAAGCAAGCTTGAACTTGATTCGCCATTCGACAAAAAGCCAAAAAGCTGTTCCAGAAGGTCGGTGGATGTAAAAAGAGAAGAACGAGTGGACTGCTGCGCGACGACTCTAGCAAGTGTTCGCGGATGGGCGATGTTTGCCATTCTCTTGTATGCCTCAGAAGCTTTGCATACGGCGCTATATAAATATTAATATAATACTATTAGTAATATAATAATAATAATAATACTATTGCATTCTGTTATCATTGACGTTTATGCTGTTTCTGCTGCTGCTGCTGCTTACAATAGGGCCTTCGTAGGCCCAAATTGATGACGCAAATGAATTGGATGATGATGATGTCAATTACCGACAGGCGTCTACAGTGGATATTTGGCTGGAGTTAATCGACGGGCGACTGCAGCTGAGTTTGTATGTCACATCCGGCAACATTACGTTAACCTCTGACCTACTTCGGCCGACCTCTGACCCAGTTTACACTGACCAACACGATGCACGCTGTTCTTTTGACGTCGACATCCGTTTTGACCGAAATCAAGTCCAAGTGATAAGTAAGTAACAGTCACTTTTATTCATAGACGTTAATGATGCCAGAATATGGCCAGAACGAGAAAAAGTACGAGGCCAGTGAAACAAAGTAAAGTTTCGCATTTAATATTTGACATAGCAGTCGGCGTAAAACGAAACCTATGTATACTTTTAGTTAACTAAACACAAAATTACGTTAGGTTCATATTGCTGTGAGAACAACATCGTGACCCCTGAGGCCAAGAATGAGAATGAGACTTTGAAATTTGGTCTTGATATCACGGTTGGTCTCGAGAACTCAAGATCGCTGATAACTTTAGGACCGCGATAGGATAGCATTTTGCGCAAAAAACTATGAGGCAAGCTACCAGTTTAATATCCATTTTAGTACATACTAGAGAAACAAAACTAATTTAAGCGAAACTAAAATAAAAAAGATAGATCATGTAAATGACGTCAGAGCAATTTTAAACTGCTACTTACAAAAATTTAGAAGTCGAGTAACAGGCAAGTTATGGCACAGACAGAAAATCGAAATCAGACATCTAAAAAGGAAGAATAACGAGAAGTAATATCAGAGAAAACTAGAAGGTTAAAAACGGTGAGTACAGAAAAACTGCAACGGCTGTCAAAAATTTGTGCAGTTAGCC